>Ga0334882_1000134_pt1 | contig 131803 bp, 95 predicted proteins | sample GraSluR1_MG_5_FD_207226 | JGI IMG/M metagenome (GOLD analysis project Ga0334882, IMG submission 207226) | Sludge microbial communities from methane-producing bioreactor in Wageningen University, Netherlands - Granular Sludge_15_04-R1 | ecosystem: Engineered > Bioreactor > Anaerobic >...
TAGATGCGCTCAATATCAAAGCCCATGATGTCTGCCCGCAGTGGAACTACACTATCTATCCTCGTTCAGCTTCAGCCGCAGCACCATCTTGAGCGATGCGCGAAGTTATTTTTTTATGAACCCTAAGTGCTCCGCCAACAATGTGCGCAGGGTTTGTTGCACGTCTTCTGGGGAGCGGTCGGCGTCGATGATGCGCCAGCGCGCGGGGTCGGCGGCGGCCAGTTCCAGGTAACCGGCCCGCACGCGCTCGTGGAAGGCCAGTGCCTCACGGTCGAGGCGGTTCAGTTCCCCGCCGCTGCGTTCGCGGCGTTGCAAGCCCACTTCCGGCGAGACGTCCAGATACAGCGTCAAGTCGGGGATGAGGCCCTGCACGGCAAAGTGCGTGATCGTGCGCAAGTTCTCTAGCGGCAGGCCACGCCCGTAGCCTTGATAAGCGTAGGTGCTGTCGAAATAGCGGTCGCACAGCACGATTTTGCCTTCGGTCAACGCCGGGCGGATGACCTCTGCCACGTGCTGCGCGCGGGCGGCGGAGTAGAGCAGGATTTCGGCCTGGGGCACCATTTCGGTGTGGGCGCAGTCGTGGACCACGGCGCGGATAGCTTCGCCGATGCGTGTGCCGCCCGGCTCCCGCGTCGTCAGCAGCGGATAGCCCTGCGCGGTCAGCCATTCGGCCAGCAGGCGCGCCTGCGTCGTCTTCCCGCTGCCGTCCGGCCCTTCGAGTGTGATAAATAACCCTGTCGTCATCAAGTGGTCCCCTTCGGCGGCTTATTGGACAGGATTTACAGGATTCACAGGATGAGAAATTTAATCCTGAAAATCCTGTAAATCCTGTCAAACGGACTTTCTAGCTATCGCGGTAGACGCGCACGCTGCGGTACGGCTCCTTGCCGTGTGAGCGGGAGGCGAGGCTGGCTTTCTCCGCCATCTCGTGTTGGGTGCGCCGCACGAATGAATTCTGCGGCGCGAGATCCACGGCCTGCTCCTCACCGCCCAGCACCCGCTGGATGGCGCTCTCCGTTTCTTGCATCGCCAGGGCGTAGGGGTCAACCTCTTCTTCGGACAGTTTGAAGAGATCGATCAAGAAAGACTCCATCTGCGCGCCGGTGCTGGCCCGTAGCGCGTAGACCGGTACGTTGCGGCTTTCGGCATCGAGGACGATACTGGGCCGCTTGCGGTAATACTGCTTGGACGTGACCAGCACGTGCGCCTCACCCAGGTTGTCGACGATGCGCACCGGCACGTGAAGCTGTTGCGCGGCGCGCAGCAGCCGGTTGCGGGCCACGCCGAAGGGGTAAATGCGCTTCTCCTTCAACTTGCGGTGGCTCACGACGTTCCTGGTTTTTTCTACATCCCAGGATGGCGGAGCCTTTTGTTCGTCCTCGCCGTTTCGATCCTCCATCCAGTCGATCTGCTCCATGCGTACTTCGCCGTCCTCGTCCCGGTAACGCAGCACGTCGGGCCGGGGGCGACCGCGCAGCAGCGCATCGACGGCCTGCGCCACGTCGTCGCGCACTAGCACCCGCTGGCGATCCTGGATTTCGACCAGGACGTCGAAGGTGGGCGGCGCGCGGCGTTCGAGCACCGTCTTCTGCGTGCCACGGCGGCGCGCTTCCTCGTCGGAGAGCGTGACGCTCTCGATGCCGCCGACCAGGTCGGAGAGGGTGGGGTTGAGCAGCAGGTTTTCGAGCGTGTTGCCGTGCGCCGTGGCGATCAGTTGCACGCCGCGCTCGGCAATCGTGCGCGCCGCCATCGCCTCCAACTCGCGCCCGATTTCGTCAATGACGATGACCTCAGGGTTGTGGTTCTCCACCGCCTCGATCATCACCTCGTGCTGCAAACTCGGCAGCGCCACCTGCATCCGCCGCGCGCGACCAATCGCCGGGTGCGGGATGTCGCCATCCCCGGCGATCTCGTTGGACGTATCCACGATGACCACACGTTTCGTCTCCGCGAGCACGCGGGCGGCCTCGCGCAGCATCGTCGTCTTGCCGACGGCCGGCCGGCCGAGCAGCAAAATGCTGTTGCCGGAGGCGATCAGATCGTCGATGATGGCAATCGTCCCGAAGACCGCACGTCCCACCCGGCAGGTGAGGCCCACCACGGCCCCTTTGCGGTTGCGGATCGCGGAGATGCGGTGCAACGTCCGCGCGATACCGGCGCGATTGTCCGCATCGAAATCGCCCACGCGCTCGACAACGCCGTCGATGTCCTCTTGTGTCACTTCGCGCTCCAACAGCACTATTTCGCCGTCGGTGTAGCGCGCCGTTGGCACCCGGCCCAGGTCGAGAATCACTTCCAGCAGATCGTCCCGCCGCCCTTCTTTCTCCAGCACGCTCTGGATCGTGCGCGGCAGCACCTGCATCAGGGCATCCAAATCATCTACAATCAGTTGTGTCGCTTTTATCATAGGTTAGTCTTATCTATAGGGTGAAGTCAGAGTTCACTCTGCTGTCGTGATTGTACCATACTTTGAGGCTATCGAGAAGAGGTTGACATCCATCCCTTTCCATTTACAATTCGCTTTCGATAGAGTAAACCGATGTAACCAGCGACATCCGACTGACGACTAACGACTATCCGACGACCAGACTATTGCGGGAGCGTGTTATATGAACGACAAACCGACCAGCGCCGAAATCCGCCAGGCCTTCCTGGATTACTTCGCCGCACGTGGACACACGATTGTGCCGAGCGCCAGCCTCGTGCCGATAGGCGATCCGACGTTGTTATTCACCAACGCGGGCATGAACCAGTTCAAGGACGTGTTCCTGGGGACGGGAACCCGGCCCTACACCCGCGCCGTCGACACGCAGAAGTGCATGCGCGTCTCCGGCAAGCACAACGATCTGGAGGAAGTCGGGCACGACGGCACGCACCACACGTTCTTCGAGATGTTGGGCAACTGGTCGTTTGGCGACTACTACAAGAAGGAGGCCATCGCCTTGGCCTGGGACCTGCTCACGCGCGTCTTCGGGCTGGACAAGAACCGGCTCTGGGCCACCATCTTCGAGGATGACCAGGGCGATTTGCCGCGCGATGATGAAGCCGCCGAGTATTGGCGCACTGAAACGGAAATCGACCCCGCGCACATCCTGCCCTTCGGGCGCAAAGACAACTTCTGGATGATGGCCGACACCGGACCCTGCGGCCCTAACAGCGAGATCAACTACGACCGCGGCCCCGAAGCCTGCGACAAACAGGGCGTGCCGGGTCACGTCTGCGAGGTCAACGGCGACTGCACCCGCTTCACCGAAATTTGGAACTTGGTGTTCATCCAGTACAATAGCCTGGTGGACGGAAGCCTGGAACCACTCCCGGCGAAACACGTCGATACCGGCATGGGCTTCGAGCGCGTCGTCGCATTGTTGCAGGGCGCACCCACCAACTACGACACCGACCTGTTCTGGCCCATCATCGAGAAGACACAGGCGCTGGCCGGACACACCGACGCCGAGCGCGAGGCCAGTCTTGTGGCCTATCGCGTCATTGCCGATCATGTCCGGGCGGGCACGTTCCTCATTGGAGATGGCGTGCTGCCGTCCAACGAGGGGCAGGGCTACGTCCTGCGCATGGTGCTGCGCCGCGCCATTCGTTACGGGCGCAGGCTCGGCTTTACGCGGCCCTTTATGGCGGAACTGGCCGATTTGGTCATTCACATGATGGGCCACGCCTTCCCGGAATTGCCCGCGCGCATCGATTTCATCAAGGCGACCATCACCGGCGAGGAAGAACGTTTCCTGCGCACCCTCGATCAGGGCTTGACCCGGCTCGATGCGGTTATCGCCGACGTGAAGGCGCGCGGCGAGATCGTCATCCCCGGCAACGCCGCCTTCTTCCTGCACGATACACTCGGTCTGCCCTTCGAAGTGACCCGCGACATCGCCGCCGAGCACGGTTTGACCGTCGATCAAGAAGGCTACCACGTCGCCCGCGAGGAACAGCGCGCGCGGGGCCGGGCCGCCGGGGATTTCCAGATGGAGACCGACCAGCACAATTTGCTCTACCCCATCTTGCGCGATTGGATCGAAGAGCAAGAATGTGGCCGCGCGCTTGGCTACGATCCGTACAGCGGACTGATGGTCAATACTTGTGTGGCAGGCATCGTGCGCGAGGATGGGCTGGACACCGAGGCCGCGCCCGGCGAAGCGGTAGAGCTGGTGTTGGATAAGACCTGCTTCTACGTCGAGTCCGGCGGGCAGGTGGCCGATACCGGCCGCATTGTCGGCCCTGAATGGGAAGTGATGGTCGAAGATACACGCCGTCCCATCGAGGGCATAGTCGTCCACATTGGGCATGTCGTTTCCGGGCATCCGCGGGTGGGGGATCCGGTGGTCGCGCAGGTCGATGCGGCCCGTCGCTGGGACACGATGCGCAACCATACGGCCACGCACCTGCTGCACCGCGCACTGCGCGACGTATTGGGCAGCCACGTGGCGCAGGCCGGGTCGCTGGTCAGCCCGGAGCGCCTGCGTTTCGACTACAACTACGAGAAACCCCTCACCATCGAACAGCGCGCGGAGATCGAACGGCGTGTCGTCGAGGCCGTGCTGGCGAATTACGCGGTCAGCGCCCGGCAGGAGGCATACCGCGACGCGCTCGCGCAGGGCGTCACCGCGCTCTTCGGTGAGAAATACGGCGATGAGGTGCGTGTGCTGCGTGTGGGCGAGGCCGGCGCGCCGTTCAGCCAGGAGCTATGCGGCGGCACGCACGTTACCCGCACGGGCGACATCGGGCCGTTCCTCATCACCGAGGAAAGCGGTATCGGCGCGGGCTTGCGGCGCATCGAAGCCGTCACCGGGCGGGGCGCGCTCCAGGTCGTGCAGGCGATGCGCGCGCGTCAGGAGCAGGCGGCGGTATTACTCGGCGGTGCAGTCGATGAATTGCCGCAGCGCGTCGAGCGGTTGCACACCGAGTTGCGCACCGCGCACAAGGAAATCGAGACACTCACGCGCAAGCTGGCCCGCGCGGATTTCCAGACCTTGCTCGATAACGTTGTGGAGATTGATGGCGTTCCGGTACTCTCCGCCAGGGTGGATGCCCCCGACGCCGACACGCTGCGTGAGATGGCGGACTGGTTCCGCGATAAAATGCAGGGCGGCGTCATCGTGCTTGGCGCGGTGATCGACGACAAACCGCTGCTCATCGCCGCAACGACGAAGGCGTTGGTGCAGGAACGCGGCATCCACGCAGGCAATCTCATCCGAGATCTGGCGCGCATTGTGGGTGGCGGTGGCGGTGGCCGTCCTGATATGGCCCAAGCTGGCGGGCGCGATCCCGCCAAACTGGCCGAGGCGCTGGACAAGGTTCCGGCGCTGGTACGGGAGATGCTCAAATAGTGGAAGTCATACGCATTACGCCAGCCGATGACCGTCATACTGTGCGTGCGATGCTCACGCACGTTGATGAACAGCGTGTGCTGCTCGTCTTGCCCTGGGACATCGAAAAAGGCTGGTCGCATCCACTGGATTTTGAGTTGCTGTTCCGCACGGCGCAAGAACGCGAATTGGAAGTCGCCTGGGTTGTCGATGACCCCGGGCGGAAGCCATTGGTGCGCGAAGCCGGTTTCCCCCTCTTCACCAGCGAGGCGGCGGCGCAAGCGCACATCGCACACAAAGGGGCTTTTCCGCCCCTGCGCGCGCCGCACAAACCGGAACGCCCCAAGCGTCCACTGTGGGCCGAAGATCCCCAGAAACCCAAGCCGCCCTTGCTTCGCCGCCAGCCGGCGTGGCTTATTGCCCTGGAATTGATCGTCGTGGGCGCAGTGTTGTTGACGTTATTGGCTACGGCGATGCTCTCATGGCCGTCGGCGCGCATTGTCTTGGTCCCGCAGGGCATGACCTATTCGCGCGTGGTCGCCATCTCTGTGGACCCAGAACTGCCCCAGGTGGATTTGCAGCGCGGGGTCATCCCGTCGCGCCGCATCGGCGACGAATTCGAGAGCTATGTCGAGGTGGGTACGAGCGGGCGCGGAATCACCTTCAGCGGGCGCGCCAGGGGACAGGTGCTCTTTACTAACCTGCTGGGGCAGGATTATCGCGTTCCGGCAGGTACCGTCGTGCGTACCACTGCCGGTTCGTACCCCGTGCGCTATGCCACCACCCAGGAAGTCATCTTGCCGGCGTTCGGTCAGGGGACGGCATCTGTCGAGGCGCTGGATGAAGGCACGCGCGGTAACGTCGATCCTTACCAGATCAACCTGGTAGAAGGGGTGGTCGGCTTTGCCGTGCGGGTGACCAATCCCGATCCGATCTCTGGCGCCGAAAGCACCGCCATCGCCACCGTCATCGAAGCCGACCGCCAGCGCGCCTGGAATCTGGCGGCGCAAAAGGTGATGGCCGAGGCCTACAATGGTCTGCAAGATTCAGTCTATCTCCAGGCGGGTGAATTCCTGCCAAACCAGGCGCTGGTGATTCAGGCAACGCCCAAGCAGGCGTACACGCATTTGATCGGTGAGCAAACGCCCGTGCTCGGTTTGGCGTTGCGGTTACTCATCACAGGGGAGGCCATTCACGTCTCCAATGTGCAGGCCGTCGCCTACCGCCAACTGGCGGCGCAATTACCGGCAGGCTACCAGTTGCTCGATGCCCGCTTCGAATACGGCGAGGCCGCAGAAGAGGACGTTGGTCCCGGAATTTTCACATTTTACGTGACCGCGCATGGGTACGCCGCCGCCGCCATCGATGTGGCAAACGTCGCGGACTTGGTTCTAGGAAAACCTCAAGAGGATGCTGCCGCGCTGTTGATGGAATCCCTACCCCTGGCTCAGCCGCCTCAGATCACCGTCACGCCCGAATGGTTCCCCTACATTCCTTTCTTGCCGATCCGCACGCAGATCGATGTTGTGCCGTTGGATTGGCAAAGGTGAGTATGCAGTCTGCGAATTTTCGCGCGCTGGCTCTGGACCTGGGAGAACGGCGTATCGGCGTCGCGGTCAGCGATGCACTTGGTATGGTCGCTCGGCCCCTCGAAATTTTCCCCCGTACCTCACGGCGGGCAGACTTTGCCCACATTGGGGCGTTGGTTGCGTCCCATCAGGTGGATGCGGTCATCGTGGGATTGCCGCTCAATATGGATGGCAGCGAAGGGCGGCAGGCAGTGTGGGTGCGCGAATACTGCGCCGCGCTTGCCGAGACTCTCGCCGTTCCCGTGCAGCTTTGGGATGAGCGATTGACCTCGGAGGAGGCCGTGGACATTCTGCGCGCGCAAGGGAAGTCTGCCGGAAAAGGCGAAATCGATGCGGTCGCTGCGGCAGTCATTCTGCAAAGCTATTTGGATAGCCGTTATCTCGATAGCCGCTATTCTGTCAACGGATTCAACGGATGAAACGGATTAAAGACAAAAAATCCGTTAAAATCCGTTCAATCCGTTGACTTTTTTTAAGGAGTTACGTATGAAACGTTGGTTTATCGTGTTGGGTATCCTGTTGGCAATGTTCGTGTTGCTCGGTTGTTCTTTGGAATCGCTGTACCTGGGATTCTACATTGACAGCCAATCCGAGGAACTGGCAAAGCCCGCCGGGACGGACGACACGCCCATTATCTTCACCGTGGAACCGGGGGAGAGCGTGGCGCGCATTGCCGGTGATCTGAAGGCGCAGGGATTGATCAATGATACCGAACTTTTCCGCCGCTATGTGCAGTACAAAGGGTTGGATGCGGGCATCCAGGCCGGGACGTATACGCTGAACAAGACGATGACGATCCCGGAGATCGCACGGACGCTACAACAAGCCAGTGCGCAGGAACAGCAAGTGACCATTCCTGAGGGCAAGCGCCTGGAAGAGGTCGCGGTTTTGGTGGCCGAACAGACGACCATCCCGGCGGACACGTTCCTGCAATTGGCGCAGATCGGCTGGCAGGGCACGGACTTGCCGCAGAACTACAGTTTCCTTGCAGAGGTTCCGAACCTGGGAACGTTGGAAGGCTTGCTCTTCCCGGACACCTATCGCCTGCCGCTGAATGCTACAGCTTATGATCTGATCGACCGGATGCTGGAGAATTTCGAGCGCCAGGTGACGCCGGAAATCCGCCAGCAGTTTGCGGAGCACGGCTTGAGCTTCTACGAAGGCATCGCCCTGGCGGCGATCGTGGAGCGCGAAGCCGTCATTGATGCCGAGCGCCCAACCATCGCAGGTGTCTTTCACAACCGGCTGCGTGACGGCTGGCCGTTATCGTCGTGTCCTACCGTGCAGTACGCCCTCGGCTACCGTCCCGACGAGGAAACCTGGTGGAAGCGGCAGCTCTACTTCGTCGATCTGGAAATCGATTCGCCCTACAACACTTATCGTAATCTAGGCTTACCACCTGCGCCCATCGCCAGCCCCGGCCTCGCTTCCATTCAAGCGGCAGCGAATCCTGTCGAGACGGAGTACTACTTCTTTATGGTCGATTGCACCAAAAACGACGGCAGTCACTTCTTCGCGCGGACCGAGGCGGAACACCTGCAAAACTTCGAGGCGTGCGGGGGCGTGATCAGTAGCCCGTAGGTGGATTTTTTGTCAGCAGATTAAGCGGATTTAGCAGATTTCTAATTCCTTGCCCGAACAATCTGCTTCATCTGCTCAATCTGCTGACCAACCCAAACGTTTATTGTACGAGCGGTGAGCTATACCGCCAGTTTCCCCAACCGGTCGATCAGCTCCATACACGCCCGCCCGTTGTGATACGGGCATTTCCAGAAACTCACCTTGGCGGTAGCCATATCCACCACGTGATTTTTGGCGACGTGCCGGAACCACTCGCCGTGCTGCCGGTCGATGAAGTACGTCTCGGTGAAGTCCCAACTGCGCAGCGCCGCTTGCAAGAAGTGGGCTTGCCCGGAAAGTTGGTAAGCGTTGAGGAAACCGACGGCGGCCTCGGCCTGGGGCCACCACTCGAAATTGGGGTCGGTGACGCCGCTCGCGTCGCCGTCGTTGACCAAGCCACCTTCGGCGTCCAGCCCCTCGTTGTAGATCGCCTGCGCCATCTGCACCGCCAGCGCCTTTGCCTCGGCGATGCGACGTTCGTCCCCTAACACTTCGGCGGACTCCACGAGCAGCCAGTTCGTCTCGATGTCGTGGCCGTAAGAGATGTGATCGACGCGCGAGTTCCAGGCTTCGTCGAAGAACAGCAGCGTGTGGAACGTCGCCGGGCTGACAATGCGGTGCATCATGATGTCGATGTTCTCCGCCTGGCGCGCGCGCAGTGCCTCACTGTCCCAGACGCGCATCAGGTTGGCGTAGGCTTCCATCACGTGCAGGTGCGTGTTCATCGACTTCATCTCGTTCATATCGACGTCGCTGAGGCGCAGGTCGGATTCGAGCTGCCAATCGCGTGTGTACGCCTCGAAGTAGCCGCCGTGTTCGGGATCGTGGCTGTGGTCTTCCATCAGGCGGAAGATGGCGATGGCTTTGTCGAGCGCGTTCTGTTCCCTCGTAGCGCTGTAGTACTCCGAGAAGGCGTAGATACCAAACGCCTGCCCGTAGATTTGTTTGCGGGGCCGGAGCAACGCACCATCTGCCCCGACCATCCAGTACAGGCCACCGTGCGCCTCGTCCCAGAAACGGGATAGGAGATCGTCGTAAGCCCAGCGCGCCATCTCCAGATACTCCGGCGCGCGATAGCGCTTATAAGCGGCGCTGTACGTCCACAGGATACGGGCACTGAGCAATGCGCCGCGCGGCGCGTCCTTGTCCACGACCAGTGTGTTGGATATCTCCCCATAGAATCCGCCGCGTTCTTTATCGACCGTGTGCTTGATCCAGAAGGGGAGGATGTTCTCCCGCAGTTCGGTTTCGGCTTTGTGGATGTAGGTTTGGCGTGTGGTGTTGTCCATCAATATATCCTTTTGAAAATATGGCTATGATATAAATTGATCGAGGTCAAAGTTACCACTGTTGAACTCAACAAGTTTCACCCAGTCAATTGCGCCTGTCTGGTCACAAAACATACTGATGAACTGCCCGGTAAATCGGTTGATGATTCGGTTCTTTTCTGCTTCAAAGGCATCGTTGTGCTCTTTGGCTTTATGACCGATCGGCTCAATGATATCGGTATATAAATCCTTGTTCTGGCTAATCAAATACCAGAAGTTTTGCCCTACAACTTTCAGGTAACCGGCCTGCATATTGCTCGTTCGTGTTTTCCCGTAACAGATGCCCAATACCGGCTCAACTCTGGCGGCAACTCTCGATTGACGGACACGGATGACAGCATCGCGCAAATCCTGGGCGAGTTTTTTGTGTTGAGAGCTATTACCCCAATTCGGTCCGGATTTTACTGAGACCACATAATGAACTCCGTCGCTAATAAATTCCAAATCAACGCCTTGTGCAGTAGATTTATGCCCTCCACATGTTCTGCCCGCAACGAACACTGCCAGATTCTCAAGAAAATCGCCGAAGTGCTTTTCTTCTGACGAGGATAGAAATGCGTCCAACAGACTTTGTATTAATTCACCTGCTGTTGTCAGGTTTTTAGCCCGGAACAGATAGGGGTTTTTACGTAACAGGCGGCTTAGTGTTAGTTCTTCTAATGATTTGGCTCTGTTTCTATGAAAATAGACGATGTTTTCATTGACGTATTCCCGAATGTGATCTAGATCGAGTGGATTCATGTCTCTCCTTCGGTTTCGTAAGTTTCTTGGGTCTCGAATAATCTGGGTTGTGTGGTTGAGAGCCTTTCTCTGGCTAGTATGGTGTATTCTTCAGTAATATCAATCCCTACAAATTGCCGCCCAAGCATTTTAGCAGCTTCTGCTGTTGTCCCCGATCCAATGAATGGATCCAAGACGACATCGCCGCTCTTTGTGAATAGTTTTATGAACCAGGTTGGTAAGTCAATAGGGAACGCGGCGCTGTGGTTGCGGTTTGAACACTCTGTGGCCATGTGGATCACATTAGTGGGATATACCATATCTCGTCCTAGCCAGTTGGAGATATTTTTTCCGAAACCGCTTCCCACTTTTGACTCATCGCGAATTCGATCAGTTTCGCTCAAGGTGTCCAACCGTGTTTTAGCCCAATCTCCTACCGGGACCATGACAGCTTCTTGGTACATGTGAAACTTACGTTGTTTATTGAATTGGAGTAGCCTTTCCCAGGAATCTCTGAAACGATTCGGCCATTTGCCAGGATATGAATTTTTCTTGTGCCAGATAAATTCTTCGGTCCACAGCCATCCTTGTTTTCGCATTTCGAGAATCAATTCCATGACATAGGTATGTCTCTCCCCATCAACAACTCGTTCTTTGATGTTAAGCACGAAAGTACCAGTTGGTTTGAGAACCCTCAAAAACTGCTTGGTTTTTGGCAAGAACCAACTTACATATTGATCAGGTTTAACGCCCCCGTAAGTGTTAGTTCGTTGATCTGCGTAAGGGGGCGAGGTGAAGATCAAATCTATACAGTTATCCGGGAAATTTTCGAGAACTTGCTCGCAATCTCCAAGAATTATTCGGTTTGCAAAATTCATCTCTCTGCCCTTGTACATCAGTACGTATGTTCTAGTCTCTCCTATAATTGTACACGATTTTTGCGAAATTTGACTTATCTAGTTTCGCCGAACCCCAAATCAGAGTATCTGGCGAGTAAAGGTTAATCTTTTTCACTGATATCGTCTTATCACGTTATCATCATAACTCATCGCAATCTGCTGCCCCGGCTCGAGCACCAGAAAATCGTCGTCCCAGTCGCCGTTGAGCAGGCGCTTGATGAGCAGCAGGTCGCCGGCCATACGCTCGAAGGTCCAACCGCGCCGGGCGGCTTCGGCCTGGGTCTGCGCTTCGACGGCAGCGCCATCGCCCACGCCCATATCGATGTAGACGGCGCGCTTGTAGTGCTCGCGCCACGCGCCCATGACTTCCATCAGGTAGTCGGCGTTGTCCTTGCCGTATTTGGCGACGTATTCGTCGTACACGGCGTTGATGTCGCCCATCGTCTCCGCGCCGAGCGAGAGCGTGGTGCCGGCGCTCTCGTTGCGCTGGATGTAGTCCATCACGTACCAGTAGGTGCCGGGGTAGTTCTCGAACTGGTCCTTGTAGCGCGCGCGGTCGCCCAGGAAGAGCGTGATGCAGTCGTGGGCGCGCGGGATGACGACGGGAATGTCGCGGGCGGTGAGACCGTGCGTTGATTTGCCGCACAGCCCGTAGGCCAACACCAGCGCATCGTAGCCTTGCCCCGACGATGCGTCGATCTGCGCCTGAAGTTTGGCGCGCAGGTCGTCCGGCGTGTTGTGCAGGCCGATTTTGAACAGTTCCACATCGACGACGTGCGGCGAGTGTGCGGCAGAGAGGTAAACGAGCCGCGCCAACGCCTCGCAGGCCGGGCATTTGAACTTCATGCGGGTATGCCTTCCAAGCCCAACTCGGCGGCGATGCCCTTCATCGCTTCGAGAACCACGCCGATGTGCTCCGATAGCTCGACGCCGAGTCTCGCCGCACCGTCCTCGATATCCTCGCGTTTGACGGCGGCGGCAAATGCCTTGTCCTTCCACTTCTTGCGCACCGAACTGACCTGCACGTCGAGAATGGATTTGCTCGGACGCACAAGCGCTGTGGCGGTGATCAGGCCGGTCAGTTCATCTACAGCGTAGATGGCCTTTTCCAGGGTCGTGTCCAGCGTTACGCCGGTCAGCTCCGGCGCGTGCGCGGCGACGGCGCGGATAAGCGCTTCGTCCCATCCCATCTCGCGCATGATCTCCGCGCCTTTGAAGGGATGCCCCTCCGGTCCCAGGTCGGGATACCGGTCGTACTCAAAGTCGTGGATCAATCCTACGACGGCCCACTGCTCCTCGTCCTCGCCAAAGCGGCGAGCGTAGGCCTTCATCCCCGCCTCCACTGCCAGCGCGTGCGCGATGAGATGCGGATTCTTGGTGTACTCATTCAAAACTTGCCATGCTTCTTCTCGTGTCGGCCACATAGATACTTGCTCCTTCAATACTCAGGCTGGTGAGAATCATGAATCACGAATCATGATTCATGATTCGCTATAACACTTTGGTTATTGTAAATTCCAGGCTTCCTTCGGCCTGGGCAGCGGTGATGGCGTCAGGCGCGCCGACCACGACGACCTCGCCGGCTGCGTTGAGGTGGTCGAGCACGTTGGCGAAGGCGTGGAAGTCGGCAACGGTGGTGCTGAGGACTTCGTCGCGGTATTGCTGCCGGGCGGTGTCGCTGTAGCCGATGAGATGCCGCACCAACGCGCTGTAGCCCTTGGCGTCGGGCAATTGGTAGGCGTCGATGGTCCCGATGGCGCCGATGATGCTCTTGACCAGTTCGTCGTCTGAAAGATCGAGTTTGCGCAAAAAGGCGCTTGTTCCGTCGTAGTTCTTTAGCGTGCCGAGCAGGTTGGGATCGCGGTAGGAGACGTAGCTGAGGACGCCCGTGTGCGGATCCACGATGCACATCGCGCCGTAAGCGCCGCCCTGGATGCGGATTTTCTCCCACAGGTAAGTGGTGCGCAGGTAGTTGATGATGACTTCCAGCGAGCCGTGGCGCGCGTAGCCCAGGTCGAACAGGCCCGCGCCTTTGCCTACGTAGTTGACCTGCGCCGGGATGGTGAGACCCTCCGGCCCGGTGGGCGCGTCGGGCGTCCAGGTGGCGCGCGCAGTCTGTATTGTGGGTAAAGTTGCCAGAAAATCGGCCAGCTTTGGCTGTACCGTCTGCCAGTTGTCACTGTCCACGGTGACGTTGCACAGCAGCGCGTTGCGGTTGACAAGGATGTGGCGCACGGCTTCCAACTGCGCCAGCACAGCGGGCCAATCCTGCTGCACCTGCTCGATGAGGCGGCGCAGGAAGAAGAGGTAGTCCACGCCGCTCATCTTTTCGGCGGCCCAGTACGCTTCATTGAACCGGGCGCGCAGCCGCGAGAGGGCGACGCGATGCCCGGCGGGAATCAACGCGGCTTCCTCGCGGGCTTTCTTTTCCAGGAGCATTTGCATAAAACGCTCCGGGTTGTCCAGTTTGACGGTGAGCAGCACGTCGCGTAGGATCGCCAGCAGATCGTCGGTTTGGGCGACGGTGGCCTTGCCGCGCAGGAAGAGCCAACTCGCGGCGGCATCTGCGTCGCGCACCATACTGTGGAACGTGGTCGGCGCGATGCCGCCCGTCTTTTGCCCGATGCGCTGCGTGAGTTTGACGAAGTCCTCGGTCTCCGTGCCGATTTCGAGCAGCGCCGCGCCGAACAGCGTCGCGTAGGGCAGCAGGTCTTGCGGTAGCGCGTGCAGGTCGAAGCCCACGTCCACGTAGACGATGCCGTTGGTGAACAGGTCGTGGTAGACGATTTGTGCGCCGCCGAGGCTGCTGATTTCGGTGGGGACAGGTTTGGATTCTCTATCCAGATCGGCCAATGTGAGGCTGGGGATCGTCGCCAAGGCCTCCGGCGAGTCGGGGGCTTCTTGCAGCGCCTTGAGCCGGGCCGTGTTGTCGATGACGGCGTGCAGATCGTCCTCGGTCATCGCGGCGCGAGCTTGGGTTAGCTTTTCGCGTTCCGCTGCTTCCTGGTGCTGCGCGAGTGTGGCGTCGGGTTCGAGTATGAAGATGGCGTGGTGTGGATTGTTGAGCAGGTGCGCCTGGATGAAGGCCTCGAAGTAGTGCGGATTTGCGGCCAGGCCTGCCTTCACGGCCTTGAGCGGCGCTTCGAAGGCGATAGGCGCGAACGGATCGCCGTCGTGCAGCCAGGTGGTGAGTGCCTCAAACAGAATGACCAGGCCGCGTGGGAATGAACCGAAGTTCTGCTCGCGCAGTTGAAATTCGGTGGTGTTGACGGAGGCCGCGATGGTATCAGGATCGATGCCGTCGGCGATGAGCGTACGGAGTGTGTCAAAAATGAGCGTCTCCACTTTGGCGGTGTCTTCCGTGCGAACGCCTTTAAGGCCCGTGGAAAACGTCAGTTGGCGCAAACTGTCATCCAATCCGCCGCCGATGACGTCTTCGCCCAGGCCGGAGTCGATGAGGGCCTTGCGCAGCGGCGACGCGGGGATGCCGACCAGGATGTGGCCCAGGATGGCTAACGCAAGCGTAAGTGCGGGATCGGTGTTCTCCGGCAGGAGCCAGTTAACGGTGATATAGGCTTTGGGCGACTCGGCGTCCTCGCTGACAGGATACGGCCTGGTGAGCCGCCGCGGGGCATCGTGGCGCGCTTGCAGCGGGATGCTGCTTTCGACTGAACGCGCGGTGAAGTCCTTGAGGTATTCCTGCACGAGTTGCAATCGCTTTTCGGGATCGTCGTCCCCATAAAAGAAGAAACGCGCGTTAGAAGGGTGATAATAGGTCTCATGGAAGGCTTTGAACTGCGCGTAGGTCAGTTGCGGAATGACTTCCGGGTCGCCGCCGGAGTCGCGGGCGTAGACATGATCGTCGAAGAGTGATTTTCTGCTATATCGCGCCACGAGACTATCCGGCGACGAGTACGCACCCTTCATCTCGTTGAAGACGACGCCCTTGTAGGTGAGGGGATCATCCAGATTCTCCAACTCGTAGTGCCAGCCTTCCTGCTGGAGGATTTCGGGTGTGATGCGCGGGTAGAAAACGGCGTCCATATACACGTCGATCAGGTTGTAGAAATCCTGCACGTTCTGGCTGGCGATGGGGTAGGCGGTATTGTCGTTGGAGGTGAAGGCGTTGAGGAACGTGTTGAGCGACCCTTTCGCCAGTTCGATGAACGGTTCCTTGACCGGATACTTGCGCGAGCCGCACAGCACAGCGTGTTCCATAATGTGCGGCAAACCGGTGGAGTCCGGTGGCGGGGTGCGGAAGGCGACGGTGAAAACTTTGTTTTCGTCGGCATTCTCCAGCGAGAGCAGTTCCGCGCCCGTGACGACGTGGCGGTAGTGCTTTGCTTGCGTGTTCAGTTCGGGAATGTCCCGCGTGTCGAGCAGTTCAAATCCGTGTAGGATGGTCATGATGGCTCCTTATGTTGTGGTAATGAGTAACGGGTAACTAGTAACGAGTAACGAGTAACGAGTAATGAGTAATGAGTAATGAGGAACGAGTAACGAGTGTCAAACACTTCCTAACTCTTAACTCTTTACTCATTTCTCTTCACTCCGCAAAAATCGGCAACGGCTCTCCCAATACCGGTGTGGTGCGGCCGATGTAGATATCCCACCAGGCGCGCCAGAGCGCGGGGGCCTCGCGCACCCAGTACCAGGCCAGGTCGCGGCGTGGATAGGGTTGCCGGTCGGCGATGTACCCGACGGCATCCAGGCCCAACGCACTACAGGTGTCGAGTGCACGTGGCAGGTGATAGCGTTGAGAGATCAAGACCACATCGCGGACCTGGAAGATGTCACGGGCACGGTAACACGTATCGTAGGTGCGCCGCCCGGCGTAGTCGAGGACGATGGCATCGCGCGGAACGCCCTGCGTGAGCGCGTATTCCAGCATCTTCGCCGGCTCGTTATAATCGATGAAGCGATTGTCGCCGCTGAAGAGCATCTTCTGCACCCGCCCGGCGCGATACAACTCGATCGCGGCATCCAGCCGGTCTTTGAGCACCATGCTCAGCGCGCCGCTCGGCCAGTAGCCTGCCCCGAAAACGACGGCAACGGGCTTGTCCGGGACTTGTTCGATGTCGTCCAGGCCGTACATCCGCCGCTCGTAGCGCACGGTCAGCGTCCAAACGGTCCAGGCTGCGCACAGCATCCCGCCTGCGAGGATGACCAGCGCCGCTTTCCTTATCCGTGTCTTCACACTTGGTCTTGTCTTAATCGTGAGTTCCTCCGTGAGGGGAGACCGGGGGCTGGTGACTGGGGATTGCCGACTGGTACGCCTAATCCCTAAACCCTGATCCCTTGTGACTAATTCCCAATCCCTTATCTGGTTGCCCGCAACGCTATGCCTAACGCTTCGACTGCTGCCGCGTCGGTTCCCCACGCGAGCCAGACCCGGTTTGCTCGGCGGTGGATAAAGACGGCGCCCTGCGGCCCGGCCCACCAGCGCCCGCCGAGCAGCCTCCCGGGCGGCGTGGTTTCTTCGATTGGTCCGGGGAGGAGTGGCTGCGGCATCATCTCCAGTAGCGTGTCGTAGAAGGTTATGGCGTTCTGATTCGAATCCCATACCGTCTGCCAGGCGACGACGTCGGCTGGTGTCCCAGCCGCGTCTTCAGGCCCGCCCCACACTTGCAACAAGTCGCCGTTCCAGTGGGAGACGCGCTCTGCCATATCGCGCGCCGTCATATCGTTCACGGCGATAGCGCCGGCGCTCCATTCTAGGAGCGTAAGGCGGATCAGCGCCTCGCCGAGAGTTTCGGTGCTGCTCAACACCCAGCCGCGTTCCAGTTGTGGCTGGACGGGCGGCAATATCTGCGGTAGTTCATCGGTGAGGTAACGCTCGACGTGCAACAGTTGCGCGGTAGAGCGTGGCGGGCGCAGCACAGCCGCATCGACGGCAGCCGCGCCGCTCTGGGCGTACAGATCGGTCACGAAGGCGCTTCCCAACCGGAGGGAGAGCTGCGAAAGATCATCCAACAGCGGATCGGTGGTGAGACGCCAGCGCGGTGTGATGGTATCGGCGATGACGTTGGTCAGGGCCTCTGCCCGGGCGCTGCCCGGTTCGACGCCGGCATACTGCCATAACGAGAAGAGCGCGTCGCCGTCGCCCATGGCCGCCAGGGCCAACCGGTGATCCAGCGAATCCGCGTTGGCAATCAGGTGCGGCAGGTCGCCGTATTGATCGGGGACCGCCCGCGCGTAGCCAAAGGCGATCTGCCATTCCAGTACATCACGCGCGCCGGGCCAATCACGCCGCAGGTAAAGCTCTTCGGTGTCCGAGGCGTAGAGTGCGGCCACCGCCGGAGCCTGTGCCACAGGATCGACGCGCAGCTCATCCCAGAACCAGAGTCGCAGTGCTTGCAGGTAGGGTTGAAGCTGTAACAGGGATGGCGGATGTGCGTCGTAAAGCCGGTAGAGGACCACCGACATCCCGATTTGATCGTTCACCAACGTCAACGGTGTGCTCCAACGGGCTAGTCGCCCGCGCGCATCGGAAATTCCGGTAGCAATCATCCCGGCCTGTGCGATGTCGAAGGGCGGCAGCGGCGTTTGCGTGGGCGTAGGTGATGGTGTGAACGTTACGGTGGGCGTGGGTGTGCGGGAAGGCGTGAGCGTTGGCCTCGGTGTGGGCGTGGGGAGCGGGGAGAGCATTTGCGATGTGCTGATGGCGCGCCACACGTTCCAACCGAGCAATCCCAGGACGGCGATGAGGCCGGCCAACATTCCCAAAAGTATCCGCCGTTGCGCGGGCGTCAGAGTCTTGTACCAGCGTGTTTTTGCCATATCCCCCATTGTAAAGACCAGTCAAGGCTTGTCAAGCGCGCGATCCCGTTTATAATGACATTCACTTTTGCAGTGGAGCAAACGATGGCAAAACTTTGCGGAAAGGGATTGTGGCTGGCCCATTCGTATGACCTTCAGCGCGCGGCAGAGATGGCTGCCAGTGTAGGGGTGACGTACCTGTTGGTCAAAGTGGGCCACGGCCCCTACTACTTCCCCGAAACGGCGCGCACAATGGTCAAACGTGTGCGCGCGCTTGGTTATCATCCGCTGGCCTGGGTACAGATCACCGACCGCGCCCCCCAGGATGCGCTCAAGGCCATCGTCGAATCGCAAACGCTCGGGTACGAAGCCACCGTCTTGTTTCTGGGCGCAGCTATGGTGACCGGGGCGCAGATGCGCCCGTTGGCCGAAGCGCTGGACAACGTCGAGATTCCGCGCGAGCGGCTCTATCTGGCGACCCCGCCGCCTGCGCATCTGCCCGATCCCCGTGTTCTGGACGTGCTGGCTCCGCTCTGCCAGGCTGGCTGGATGCCGTTGGCTTTTGCCGCCTGGGGCAACGATCCCCGACAGGTCATTCACCGGGATATTTACCAGACTTTGGACACCCTCAGTTTGATCTGGGACAAGACGCCGGAGGTCTACCCGGTGCTGTCGCCGTTGTACCGGCTCACCGGGCCGGCTTTCTTGCCGGAGGAATTAATTCCCTGGATTGAGGAACTGGCGCGGCACGGACTGGATTTCTTCAGCGTCTACCACGTGGCCAGCACCGAGAAGGCGCTCTGGTCGTTGCTACAATCGATCAACATCCGTTGCCAGGAAGAGTCGGCGCAACCTGCCACGCCTGAGCCGGCGATCGCCGGAATGCCGGACATCCCGCAGCCTGTCTACATCACCGTTGCTACCAGCGATACGGTGTGGGGCATCATCACGCGGCACGGGTTGACCAAGCAGCAATTCTGGGCGTGGAACGCGCACTTGTGGGAAAGCCGTGGCCTGCCGCGCGACCCGGATTATCTCCAGGAAGGCTGGCGCATCCGGGTTAAGTGATTGCCAATCCAGCGGACTATGGTATAATTCCTGTTTGCCGCCAGCATTGGCGGCTGATTTTTGGAAAAGCTGTTTTCGGGGAGAGGATGAAATGAACCTGGTACAATCGTTAGAACGCCAGATGGCAAAGCCAAATGTCAATGTTCCGGAACTGCAAGCCGGGGATATTGTCAAAGTCCACGTGCGCATCGTCGAAGGTGACCGCGAGCGCATCCAAGTCTTCCAAGGGACGATTATCCGTCTGCGCAAGGGTGGCGTGAACGCCAATTTCACCGTGCGGCGGGTTGCTTCACACGGCGTCGGGGTGGAACGCACGTTCTTGCTCCATTCGCCGCGCATCGACAAGGTTGAAGTGGTGCGCCATTCCAAGGTCCGCCGCGCACAACTTTACTTCCTGCGCGATCGCCGGGGCAAGGCGGCGCGCCTGAAGGAACTGCGCAAGTAATTGGGCGTGACAGCACGCAGGCCGCTGATCGGCATCACCGGGCGGAAGGACACTTCCGCCCGTTTGTCGCGTATAACGATGTGCGCCGTGGGGGAGACGTACATCCGTGCTATTCAGCGGGTGGGGGGGACGCCGGTCGTGATCCCACCGACGGTCACAGAGGCGGATTGGGCGGCGCTGCTCGCCCATCTGGATGGGCTGTTGCTCTCCGGCGGTGAGGACATCGATTCCACGCTTTACGGCGAAGCCGGCGAGCCGTGGATGGGCCAGGTAGACGGCGAGCGCGATTTCTCCGAATTGGGATTAACGCGGGCCTGGCTGGCGACAGAGCGCCCGCTGTTGGCGATTTGCCGGGGCCATCAAGTCCTCAACGTCGCACTGGGCGGCACGCTGTACCAGGACATCGCTGCGCACATCCCCGATGCACTGGATCACGCTTATGTGGCGACGCAGCCGATGGAGACTATCGCGCACAGCGTCACGCTGGATCCGGAGAGCCGTCTGGCAGCCATCCTCGGCGGGACAATGTTCGACGTCAATAGCTCGCATCACCAGGCGGTCAAGAGCATAGGCGACCGGCTGGTCGTGATGGGACGCGCGCCGGATGGCGTGATCGAGGCCGTGGAAATACCGGCGCATCCGTTCTGCATCAGCGTGCAGTGGCATCCCGAAGCGATGGTGAAGGCGTCGCCAACGATGTGGCCACTGTTCGAGGCTTTCGTGCAGGCGGCCAGTTTCTGAAAGACGTTTGTAGCATCAACAAAAAAACGGCGGGGAACTCCCCGCCGTTTGTCGTACCACAGGATTTACTCTGCAGCAGGTTCGCCCGCCTGCAAAACAATCGGTCGCCCCTGCTTGAACGACTCCAACTGCTCCTCAAGCTCTTGCCGCCGGGCTTCTGCTGCCGATTTGCCTTCTTCCACCAATCGTTCGACGCCATCGCGGATGCGCTGCTGCAACACCGTGCCAGCCTGCGGCGCGAAAAGCATCGCTAACACTCCCCCTGTCCATAGACCGACGATCAAACCGGCAAGAAAGACCATGAATTTGCGCATTGTTCACCTCCCCATCAGTTATATTTCTATTATACGCTATGCCCGCCAGGATGCAATTATACCTTCCGGGAAGCTACGCCAGGTCTAGTCAATGCCCGTTCTTCGTGTAACACAATGCCTGGTCGACCAGGCGCGTCGCAGTTTCCCGGAAGGTTAACTCAATCGAAGAAGTCCTTATCCTCCTCCGAGAGGTATTGTCGTGCCACATCCACCTTGAAGGTGACACCCAAGCCGGGGCGATCCCATACTTCGATGAGGCTATCTTTGACGATGGGATCGGGCAACCCTTCGACGATGTCGTACCACCATGTGGGATTGCCGGTGGGATATTCGAAGGCGATGAAGTTCTGCGGCATGACGGCCGTCGCGTGGACGAGCGCCGCCAGCCCGATGAGGCCGTCGAAGGTGCCGTGCGGGGCCATCAGGATGCCGTGCAAGTCGGCGTACTCCGCCACCCATTTCAGTTCGGCGATGCCGCCGATGTCCGCCGGGTCCGGCCCGACGATGTTGACGGCCTGGCGCTCGATCAGTTCCTTGAAGTTGTGGCGCAGGTAAATCTGCTCACCCGTGTGGATGGGCGTCGAGGTGCTCATCGTAATGTCGCGGTAGACGTCGGCCAGCACGTAGGGGTTGTAGTCGCCGTTGATGGTGTCTTCGAGCCACATAATGTTGAGCGGTTCCAAGGCTCGCGCCAGGCGGATGACGTCGGTGGGCATCCAGCCGGGGCCGCAGTCCAGCGCGAGGCCCACTTCGTCGCCGAGCACGTCTTTCATCGCTTCGACGCACGCGATGACGTGCTTGAGGCCGCGCTCGGTCAGCAGGCCGCGATTAGAGTGAGGTGCGCCCGCTTCCACGTCACCGTAGAAGAAGTTGGGGACGCGACTCGGCATCGGGCTGTGGAAGCCGATGCCCTGCTTGATGATGCTGAAGTTTTCCGGCGACGCCTTCATCTTCGCCATATTCTCGGCGTAGTCTTCGGGCGTGTAGCCGTTCATTTTGAAGCGGACGCTGCCGTTGTACACACGGACGTGATCGCGCACCTTGCCGCCGAGCAGCTTGTAGACCGGCACGCCGGCCGCCTTGCCCGCGATGTCCCACAGCGCCATCTCAATCGCGCTGACGGCGCTGCCCCACGGCTTGAAGCTGCCCATCCGCCGGATGCGCAGCATGACGCGCTCGACGTTGGTGGGATCCGCGTCGAGGAGCCACTGCTTGTAGAAGAGGACGTGCGGCTTGAGATAGGGCTTAGTGGATTCCGCCTGCCCGTAACCGTCGATGCCCTCGTCCGTGGTGATGCGCACCACGGGATTTTGGCCGATAATGGCGCATTTTAAGTCGGTGATTTTCATGTATTTCTCCTTTGCTAAAGTTTGACATCACACCTTCCGGGAAGCTACACCGTCTCACCCATTTTGATCGCCTGGAACAGCTTCATCTTCACGAGCGAACGAACCAACACGCCAAGCGCGACGACGAACAGCGCGCCGAACAAGGCGTAAAGGCGCAGGATGGCCGGCCATGCGATTTCGACGACGAACGGCGGCGTGTGAGCGGCCAGCTCCCCGCCAACTTGCAGATAGGGGACGAAGGTGTGGCTGGCCCAGATGCCCAACCCCGTCCCGGTGGCGCTGCCGATGACGAGTAGAAAAACCAGTTCCCAGGCAATGAAACCTGTCATATGGCGCGTGGAGAGGCCCACGGCGCGCAACACGCCCAATTCCACGGCGCGGCGGCGGAATGAAAAGAGGGCGTACAGGATAAAGCCAAGCGCCGTCAGCACGGCGGCAGCGCCAAAGCCCACCGAAAGGAGGCCGAAAAGCCCCTGCCGTTCCGGTTGCTGTTGCGCTCTGAGGATACGCCGCGAAGCCACGAGTATATCCTGCGCTCCCCGGTTGATCTCCCACATGGCATCGGCCAGATCATCGAAATCGACATCGGATTGTGTGTCCAGCCACACGCGATAGGGCAGTTGGGTCTGGGCCTGCAAAAAGTAATGCTCCAGATTGCCCACCACCAGCGGCCCGGTCTCCGGATACCACGTCGGGAAATAGTCGAAACTGCCGACCACCTTGAGCGGGAGCACCGCCGACGTTTCATACGCCAGCACGGTGACGTTGACGGTATCGCCGATTTGCAGGTAATGCGTCTCCATAAAGTCTCGGGGAAGCAGGATGCCGTTCTCGGTGATAGCGAGGTGGTTCATCAATTCGCCTAACGAGGCAGGCGCAAAATCCGCGCGCCAGAACGCGACCTGTGGAAAATCGACGCGATCTACACCGATGAACGTGCCGGGCTTGAAGCCATCGCCCGTCTGCACGAGCGCCCTGTAGTGGCCGATGCGCGCCGCGGCTTCGACGCCGGGCACGCTGCGATACTCGGACACCGGCAGGAAGCGCCAGGTCGCTGGCTCGCCGGCAGGACCAGTGGGCATCATAATGTCCCCGCCGCCCCGAACGTCGCCGGTATCGACTAGGCTCGCGTCGGCCCCCACCGCGTAGAACTGCTGGTCGTGCAGGTGGTTTTCCAACGTGGCGGACAGCGACGCTGTATAGGTCGCCAGACTCAGGGTGAGGATGAGCAGGCCCAGCGGCGCGGCGTAGAGGCCGGGCGCGCGCGATAGTTGGCGGGCGGCGAGCAGGAAGCCCACGCTGCGCGTCTGCGCCCCTAGCCAGGCCAGCGCCTTCATCAGCCAGGGGAACACGCGCAGGATGATGAGCGCCAGAGCGAAGAGGCTCAAGGCGGGCACCAGGAACAACAGCGGATTTTGCAGCGGATCGGCGGGCAGCGTCTCGGTGGCGACCGCCACGCTGCCTTGCTGGCGCAGCAGATACGCACCGTATCCTGCCGGGATGAGGAGCAGCACATCCAGCCACGCGCGTTGCCACCAGGGTGGGCGCAGGGTCCGGGCGCGCTCCTGTTTGTACGTGATGATGGTGTGTCGCGCCGCTTCCAACGCCGGAATGCCCTGTGCAACCAGGGTGACGACCATCGCTACGAGACCAAGCCGCGCTGTGCCCCAGGTCATCCCCACGCGCAAATCAGTCGCCAGCGTGAACTCCAGAAAGCTGCGGGCCTGTCCGATGGTGTAGGCCAGCAGCAGGCTGCTAGGCAGCGCGAGCAGTAGGGCCAGTCCGCCGAGTAGGCTCCCTTCCAACAGGGTGATCGCACTCACTTGCCCGGCGGTCGCTCCACGGCTGCGCAGGACGGCGATCTGGTTGCGGTGCTGCTCCACCATCAAGCTGATGACCAGCACGACGAAGACCACGATCAGGCTGATAACGGGGATGCTGAACGCAAACAGGAGCAGCATCAAGCCGTTGGCCGCCGTCTGGTAGCGCTGCAAAACCTTGATGGCGTCGGTATCCAGGATCGTCCCCGGCAGAATCTGGGTGGTGGTGCGCCGTAGACGTTCGATGCGGGCCAACAACGGCTCGATATCACTGAGATAGATTTCGTCCGCATCCATCGGCAAGTACCAGAGGGCCTGATAGACTTCGTCGTCCAGAGCGGGACTGATGCGGTTGGCGAACGTGCTTTCCGGCACGAAAACGAGGTTGTCGACGGGAAGCTGGCTGTAGTCCCAGAACTCCGCGCGCCGGTCGAGGGGTTCCCATATCCCGGCGACGCGCATCTCGAATTTGGCCGGTTCGGCCCCGTAGCTTTGCATGGCGCGCAGGTCATACGCGATGTAGGTTTCCCCGATGTTGATGCCCATTCGCTCAGCGATGGACCGGCCGATTGCAACCTCGAATGCGCCTGTAGAAGACGCAGTGTCCGTCGGAAAAGCGCCCTCAATGATGCGGATGTGCTGCTCCGGTTGTCCGATAGCTGCCAGCCCGATCCGGTAGGCCGGTTGGATCTCGGTGACGCGCTTGGCATCCTGGGCGGTGAAGAAGCCAAACGTGCCGGTATTGAACAGCCGCACGCCGGGCACGTTGGGCGAAGGCGATAACCTCAGATCGCGGTAAACCTGGGCTTCGAAGTAGCTATCGAGCGGGCCGATGTCTTCCCATTGGATCGGTGTGGCGAATGAACCCGAGTAACGCAACACCAGGGCGACAGGGGGGCGAATGACCAGGCCGCGATACTGCGGTGTGTCGGAGAACAACCCCTCGCTCAAAACCCGGTAGTAGGTTGCCTCGGCGTAGAGGGGGATGCTCATCACGAGCGCAATGGCGATGACCAATCCTGAGAGGATCGCCAGCGCCAGTCCACGCTGCGCCAACAGGCGTTTGATCGAAATGGCAACGACAGCCCAGAGGCGAAGAAGTGTTTTTAGCATCCAATGATTCCTTCTAGCGCGCATTGTAGCACGGGCAGGTGGACTTGCAACCTCCGGGCGTGGCTTGTTGCTATGCCGCCCAAAAGAAAAGAGGAGAGCCAAGCCTTGGCTCCCCTCTATCGTTAGCCCGGTGACAGGTTAGTGGCTTGATTTCATAACAAGCGGCAGATAGATTCGATAGCCCACGGTCAACCTCACCGGGATGTCGATGCGTGGGTGGATGGGGTGGTCGCTGGAGACGGTCAGCGTGGTGGTGTAGAGGCCGGGTCCCAGGCCGGTCGCGTCGAAGAACGTAGTCGTAGTGCCGGAACCGCCCGGCGGCGTGATCACGGGTAACCCGATGGTGGTCTGCCAATCCAGCCGCAACCATCCGACTTCTGACGCCATCAGCAGTTGCCAAAGCAGGTCGGCGTCGCTGTGATTGTTCACGGTGATGATGCGCGCGGTGGTTTCCCCCTCGCGCAAGGTCACGTTGAGCGCGGGTGGCGTCACCTCGATCTCCGGGATGAAGGTCGCCACAACGGACTTGTTCCCGTCCATCACGAGGGTCGTGGGGTTGGCATTGCCCGTGAGTGCACCGGACCAGTCGTCGAAGATCCAGCCTGTTGCCGGTTTCGCCGTGAGTGTGACTACGTCGCCGGGATCATAAGCGGCCAGTGCGGGGTCGACCGTCACAGCACCCTCACCGGCGACGTTCACCTCCAATGTGTACGTGATGGGCGCGATGTCACCGATAACCAACGCTGCATCGTCCACGTACAGCGCCGTGATGCCGCCGATCCCGTCGTTGTACACACCGAAGTGCAGGGTGATCGTGCGCCCGCGGTAGGCTGAAAGGTCGAAGGTGCGCAGGTGCCAGCCTGCCGCGTTGGTGCGTTCCCAAAAGAGGGTGTCCAGGGTGGTTGTACCGTCCATAATCAGGAGATATTGTGCGTCACCGGTAGCGGGCGCGGTGGCCGGATCGTCCAGGTTGAACGGAAACGCGCGCCGCGCCAGGGCGCTTTCCGTGGTGACGGGCCAGACCTGGCCGGAAAACGTCACGCTGGCCGCGTTGGCGGGTATCGTCACCGTTTGCCGCGCCGAAGAGTAGGAAAGGATATTAGCGCCCTCGTCGATGCCGACCCGCAACGCTTGCGCGCCGCTGTACACCGGGTCCGCCGTGTAACCGGCGGGGTGCGCCGTCTCAGGTAAGGTCCAGCCGGTTCCCGTCTCGAAACCGCCGTCGGCGAGGATGTCCCAGCTCGTAGTCAAGTAACGTTGGACGCCGTCTTTTCCGCCGGCATAGACGCTCCCATCCATCCCGCCGGCTACGTCCCAAAGCGGGGTTACGATTGGCGGTGTGTCGATGGCCGTCCAGCGGTCGCCGCCGTCGCGGGAGCGGTAGAGCTGCGTCTCGGTCAACGCATAAACGGTATGGTCTGCGGCGTAATCCGGCGAGAAGGCTACGCGCTTCGGGAGCAGCGCCGCATCGACCGGAGGCAGACCAACGACGAGTCGCGTCCAGTTCACGCCGCCGTCGGTGGAGCGATAGACGCCGCCGGTCTGCGATAAATCCGGCTCGCTGCGCTGTGCGGTAGCGAACAGGGTTTGATCCGTTGCATAGTTAGGCGAGACTGCGAGTGAGGTGATTCGGGTATCTGTGAGCAGCCCCGTCGCGGCGAGCTGCCAGATTTCCGCGCCGGGTGGCAACCGCCAGAAGCCGCTACCGCCGGCGAAGCGCGTGCCATCGGCCGGATAGGTTGGCGGCAGGGTGACGTGCCATGCTTCCAGGCTGTACGTTCCCGTAGGCGGCGCGCCGACCGGTTCCCACGTCTCGCCCAGATCGGTCGAGCGCAGCACTTTCCCATGCTGCCCCGTAGCGAAGACGGTGGGATCGGCCGGGAAAGCGGGCGAGAACGCCAGCCCGCCGCCGGCATAGTCAGAAGAGGTGAGGAATTCCCAGTTGCTGCCGCCATCGGTGGTGCGATAGAAGGTAAACCCTCCGCCGGCAGGGACGCTTGCCATCATGGTGTGGTCGTGGCTATAGTTCGGTGACAGGGCGATGGTGTGAATTCCACCTGGCCCACCGAGACCGGCGAAGCGCCACATCGAGCCGAGGTCACTGCTTTGGAAGACGCCGTGGCGGACCGTCACTGCGGTAAGTTGGAATGGATCGGGGCCGCGCACCAGTTGCGTGACCTCCAGCGTCGCCAGGCCCTTACCTTGATCCCAGCTTATTCCGCCATCGTCGCTGCGGTAGATGCCGATGCCTCTGGTACTTCCGGCCATGAGGATTGGCGTTGAAGACCAGGTGCTTGCCAGGGCCAGGGAGCGCACATCGGAACCAGGGTACGTGCTGACAGCCTCCCAGTGTTCGCCGCGGTCGGTGGAACGGAAGAGGCCCTGCGCACTTCCGGCAAAGAGCGTGCCATCGGCGTCGAAGGCGGGGGAAATCGCCAGCGCATAAATCCAGGTGACATCTGTCGCTATCGTGCGGCTGATCCACGATGCGCCGCCGTCGGTGGAACTATAAACGCTGTTTGTTCCGGCAGCGAAGACCGTAGCGTCCGTGGCGAACTGCGGCGAGACCGCGAGGGCGCGGACGGCTTCGGTGAGCACCTGTGTCCACGAGATGCCGCGATTGCTGGTGAGATAGACGCCACTGCCGGCCGTGAAGGCGATCCCATCGGCGGTGAAGATTGGCGAGTAAGCGATATCGGACCGGGCAGAGACGCCCTGGTGCGAGGTCCAATTCTGCCCGCCATCCTCGCTGACGAGGACGGCATCGCCGGCATACCCATAACCTGCCATGACGTGTCTACTGGCAGCGAAGTCCGGTGCGACGGCAACGCTGGTGATGAATTCACTTGTTCCGGTAATAACGCTCCAACTTTGTGCGCCGTCACTGGAACGAAAGAGCCCCGTCCAGGTGGCGGCGAAGACGGTCCGGTCGGTGGCGAAGGCCGGCGAGAAGGCGAAGTCGTGCACGGCCAGCGTGGTGCTCAACGTGTCATAGGGTGGAGCGATGGCGGCGGGATGCCAGTGCAACCCGCCGCTGAATGAGTAGCGGATGCCGATTCCTGATTGGAGGAGTGGATGGCGGTGACTCTGGTATTCCCCCGCCAGCACGAGGTTGTCGGTGGCGAACTCAGGCGAAATCGCCAGCGCCAGCGGCATCCCTCCACGCAGGCGCAAGTCTTCCCAGATGCCAGGCTCGGCGTACCCCTGAGGGATGGCAGCGATGGGGCGCAACGGCCAAAGACCGCCCACGATAAGCACCAGGGCCAAAAGTCGCAAGCTTTTCCCCAACATAGCGGCTCCTTTCTGTAAGCACTTGTGGTCCATTACAACGAGGTAGCGATGTCCGTAGTCGTTGAGCTTTCAATTCCAGTATACGCAAAAATTAACGGGGAAACGTTAAGAAAGCGTTCCAGTTTCAGGAAGAGCGCTGCCGATTTAGGCGCTCATTCTGGCTCAGCCGCTCTGAATATAATCTGTGTATAGGGGATTACGCCGTTTTTTACCTCCACAAACGGTTTACCATCTCGCACACCAACCGTGCCGTAGCCGGTGGCAGTGCTGAGGAAGGCGCGGAAATCGCCAGGAACGTTCGGCTGGATGGTCAGCACCTTCTCCACCGCGTCGTAGCGCACGCCGGTCAGCCCTTGCAGCAGGCCGTAGGATGCCATCGCGCGGGCGTACCAGTGCCCGCACTCGTACTCGTTGAAGGGATTGCGCACGCGGCCATCGTAGCGGTCGCGGGCGATGCGCACGATCTCCAACCCCGCCTCGACCTCGCCAAGCAGCATCAGATGCGAGGCGACCTGGTACTCGTAGCCCGTCCAGACCTCGTTGGCGTAGGGGAACGGCAGCGTCAGCGCGTCACCATGCGGCCAGGTGCAGAGCAGCAGGCCGCCATCCTTGCCCAACGCGAACGCTGGCCGCTGCGGATTGACGTGTTCCGACAAATCATGCCGCAGGTTGTGATGATAGACCGCCAACAGATGGCCGCGCACCTGCTCACGGTCGAGGAATTCTCCCACCCCGCAGACCGCCGCAATCCACGCGCCGAGGACGCCGTCGGCGAGGCAGCCGTTGCCGTATTGGTACTTCGGCCCCTCCTTTTCCAGCAACGCCTGGGCTTCCGGCGAGTAGTTCACATTCCAGCTTTGTTGCTGCTGCGTCGGATCGCCCGCGCGCAAGCCCGTCCATTGGATTTTCTGGATGAAGTACTCGCCGTTCCACAAGTCGGACTGCATCACGGCAATCCCCTTTTCCAGGAGTTTCTCATAAAGGGGAACCGCTTCGCCAAGTGCATCTGCCATCAGCGTGGCCGCCTTGATCGCGCCGAGGTAGAACGAGGTACACATCCCATCCGGCCCCCAGAATTCGATGTCGTAGGTGTTGTGGTGGGGTTCTACCAGCGTCCCGGTGTGATCGGGGTCCCACGTCTCGATGCAGTAATCGAGGCTCTGTTTCACCTTCGGCCAGAATTTGCGCAGCCATAGCTCGTCGCCGCCGATGCGCCACTCGCGGTAGACTTTCATCACGCCGCCCAGTTGACCGTCGGCAGCGGCGTGGAAGTCGTGGGCCACGGGGCGGATGGGCAGGTTGGCGCGGAACGTCTGATGCCCGCGGTCGTCCTGGCTGGCGAAGAACTCGGTGGCGCGCAGCGAGCGTTCCAGATCGGGGAACAGGTGCGGGATCGCCTGCGCGTAGTTCCAGACGTGGGTACACGAACCGTGGCAGCAGCCGCCCTTGTCGTGACACCCTTCCCAACACCACAAAGCCCCGTCGGCCTGGCGCTGCACCGTGGGCGACTTGAGGATGGTGAGGTTGGCGGCGACGGCCTCGATGACCTCCGGCGGCAGCGTGGTGTCGTAGAAGCAGCTGGTGAAGGCCGCCGTGCGCGCGCGTAAGTCTTCGTAGTGGGCGCGCCAGTAAGCGTTGATGGCGTCGATGTCGGGGAAGACGCTCGCGTACCAGGGGACGTGCGTGCCTGAACTGCACTCGCAGGCGGCATCTTCTCCACATTCCGGGTCTTTGCCCACGCGCAGGCCGTTCTCCGGCGTGTGCCACGCCAATCGCAGGCGGATGGTGCGCGTCTCGCCCGGTTCCAGGTGCAACGGCACGTAGAGGCTGCCGCCGGGACTCGGCACGCCCGCCGTTACAGGGCCAGCTTCGGGCAGCGCGCCTTCCGCAATCGTCTTCCAGACGACGGTGGGTGCGTCGAACCAGCCGCCGCGGAACCAGGCGCAGTTCACGGCAACGTCAGCGTCGTCCACCGTGGCGCTGAACGCCGCGCGCTCTTCAGCGTAGGCCAGCGTAAAGCCTCCCGGCGCAGCCAGCACTGCGCCAAGCGGCGCGTTGGGCGGTACAAAAAAGTTGCGTGCGTGGAACGAGAAAACGGCCTCAATTGGAATATCGGTAGGATTGGAAAACCGGTATTCGAGCGCCGCCACGGGCAGGCTGGAACTATCCGCGTCGCCCGGTGTGAACGGACTCCATCCGGTGAGGGTTACATCCAGCGGGACTTTGGGATCGCGCAGCGTCACCATCCCGAAGGGGAAACGCGCCTCGAAGGCCGCCTCGGCAAAACGGGGCAGGCCGAAGCTCGTCCCGCCCAGGCCGTTGCCTGCTCCGGGTGTGCCGAAGGCTTTCCACATCGGCACAGGGCCTTCGAGCACGCGGGCAAGGCGGTCGGATTGTGATCCGACCGGAGCGTTTATCGAGAGTGCGGCGAACATCAATGGCTCGTTGAAGATGTCCGCGCGCCCGTCGAGCGAGACGTGCGAGAGCGCACCCGTGCCTTCCAGGCACAGCATTCCCGCGCCTATGCCGCCCATTGGGAAGGCGACGCGGTTGAGGTATTCGCCCGTGTAAGGGCTGTTGTAAAGTCGTTTGGTCATTTGTGGCTCCTGATACGTGATAGTTTGCAATATCTATAGACCCAAGAGATGCCGGATTTCGGCTTCCAGTTGTTGAAGGTAGTGTGTTTCTAGACGTCCTATCTTGTTCCCAAGACGACGTTTATCGATAGCGCGGAGTTGAAATACCAATAGGATCGAGGGCCGTGTGAGCCCGTTTTTAGGGGAGGGATCGACGCAAAGTGTATGTGGAAAGCGCGTTGCAGTGAGATTTGAGGTAAATGGCACAATCATAACGGTAGGAAGTTGTGGAGTTGTAGTGTCCGTTTGCACAACGATGGCTGGTCTATTTCCTATCTGTTCTCGTCCTGCTGAATTTGCCGGTGTAGGAAGATCAACGATGAGAATGTCGCCGCGTGCCATTATTTACCCTACTGCATGATCAAAATCTGCCAGGGCTTGGTCACTCAGCGTATCCCAAGCGTCGAATTCTGCTTCAAGGCCAGATTCCATCACCATTGATGGTCTGATCAACGTCATCTTTGATGTGTCACGGAAACCCTCGTTGAACGGCGGGTATTGATACCTGGTTATTGTGGATACGCTGTTCTCAACGTAAAGCCTTATGTTGAGTTTCTTGCTGGCGTTTAGCCAATCCTTTGTGTTGATAACTTGGGTCTGAGACTCCATTTGAACCTCCATCCAACCATTCTATCGCGTTTTACCTTGACCGAGAATGGTCTTTTCCTGGATAGCTACGAATCCTTTTGTACGTGTGATGGTTGCAACGTCGATCGCTCCACCAACGCCGCGAACATCAACCAACCAAGTTTGCAGCTCCATAGTGGTGCGAATCAAGAAGATTGATAAATCCACACAGTCTTGTAAGGGCAAAAATTGATATGGTATAGGTAGCGATAATGTGCCAATTAGCTGCTCTCGCAATGCCGAGGTTTGAGTATCATCCAGATTCAAAGACTGTTGTACAATTGTCAGCAAATGCGGGTCGAACCCCTGCAGAAGTCGCGTCGTGAATTGTAATTGCCCACCCCAGACGATGCCGAATTGTCCTGTATTTTGTTCCTCCGGCGCGGGATTTGAGGGAATGTCGATTTTGTAAACTCTGCCATACGGCGAGTCTACGTCAAAGCCTCCTATCAAAAACGTCATATCCGGTCCGGCATAGTCTTCCGGCATATTCGCCGCCCATTGCCGCAGAAAAAAGTCACCAAATTTCGCGGCGAAAGCTTGAACCGACAATCGCTTGTTTTCCTCACCGGCTAATGCATTCTCAAACTCCGGCAAGAAACTGTGTGCAGTTCTTGGTTCTCGTAATCCAATAGCCCCGATCCCGTATGTGACTGCACCGACATAATCGTGTTTCGCCACTCGTAACAGCTTAGTGGCATTATCGAAGGTTGCAGGAAGCAACACCCTACCTTCTGCATTTTTGATCTCTGCATTAAGTGTTACCCTGCTATCGGCAGCTAATACAATTCCTTCCGGCCCCTTAAAAACTATTCCCAAGGACATATTCGCTACCCCTTCACATTACGATTTTACTTCATTGTAGGGTATCTTTTTTAGTTGACAAGTTTTCCTTGTCATCCCTCACGCCTCCAAATCACTTGCCCGCTTGATCGCCTCGCGGCCAAAGCGGTCGCGCACGGTATCGAGCGCATCCTGCAGGCGCTGGCCCTTCTCCGACGGCGTCTCCCACAGCCCCAACTGTTGCATCGGTGACACCAGGCTGCTCACGCCGACGCCGATGAGGCGCACGGGCTTGCCTTTGGACCATGCCTGCTCGAAGAGGTGCTGCGCGGCGGCGTAGATGACGTTGTCCTGGTCGGTCGGTTCCGGCAGCGTGACTTGCCGGGTGATCGTGTTGAAATCCGCCCAGCGCAGCTTGAGCTTGACGGTGCCCCCCTGAAATCCGGCGCGGCGTAGGCGATGCCCAACGCTTTCCGTGAGGTGCAATAAGGTGCGGCGCAGCATCGCCTCGTCGGTGATGTCGTGCGCGAAGGTGGTCTCGCGGCTCAGCGACTTGGCCTCGTATTCGGTGATGACGGGCCGGTCGTCGAGGCCGCGAGCGCGCTGCGCGAGGTCGGCGCCGGATTTGCCGAAGCGGTGCACCAGATCGGCTTCGGGCCAGCGGGTGAGATCGCCGATGGTGTGGATGCCGAGCGTTTCAAGGCTGGCGGCGGTTTTGGGGCCGATGCCCCACAGTTCGGTGATGGGCAACGGCGCGAGGAAGGCAGCCTCTTCGCCCGGCGGCACGACCTTGATCGCCATCGGTGGGCTGGCGCTGCGCTTTTCAGCCTTGCCCACGTTGTTGGCGATTTTGGCGATCAGCTTGTTCGTCGCCACGCCGAGCGAGCACGGCAGCCCCAGTTCGTCCCAAATCGCGGCTTGCAACTCGCGGGCGATGGCCTCGGCGGGCGGGCGCAGGTCGCTGACGTCGAGAAATGCTTCGTCGATCGAGATCTGTTCCACCAGATTGGTGCGATTGTAGCAGTGCGCCATCACTTGCTGCGAGAACTCGTCGTAGACGCCGTGACGACCCGGCACGACGATGAGTTGCGGGCAGAGCAGCAGTGCGCGGCTCATCGGCATTGCGGAGTGCACGCCGAACAGCCGCGCGGGGTAGGAGCAAGAGGAGACGACGCCGCGTTCATCAGGCCGTCCGCCCACGGCAAACGGCTTGCCGCGCAGCGTCGGATCGTGCAGCTCCTCCACCGCGCAGAAGAAGGCATCCAAATCCAGGTGAATGATTTTGCGAGGCATAATGACGTGATGGGTGAGGCGTGATGCGTGAGTGAACGGTCACGCATCACGCCTCACGTATCATTGTGCGTTTTTGCGTTCGGTTTACTTAAAATTTCTCCGGTACGAACGTCTGGTATTCCATCGGCGGGCGGATGTAGGCGATATCGTCCTGGCGCGGCGGCAAATCGATCGGCTCGGGCGTCAAATCCTGGTAGGGAATCCGGCTGAGCAGGTGGCTGATGCAGTTGAGGTGCGCGCGGCGCTTGTCGTCGGAGTTCACCACGTACCAGGGCGACTGTTTGGTATCCGTGTGAGCGAACATCTCATCTTTGGCCTTGGAGTACTCGATCCACTTCTTGCGCGATTCCAGGTCCATGGGGCTGAGCTTCCAGCGTTTGGTGGGATCGTCGAGACGGGCCTGGAAGCGGTGTTCCTGTTCTTCGTCGCTCACGGAGAACCAGTATTTGATGAGAATGATGCCGGAGCGAATGAGCATCCGCTCGAATTCAGGACAGGAGCGCAGGAACTCGCGGTATTCCTCCTCAGTGCAGAAGCCCATCACGTGCTCCACGCCTGCGCGGTTGTACCAACTGCGGTCGAAGAGCACCATTTCTCCGGCAGCGGGCAGGCGATCTACGTAGCGTTGAAAATACCACTGCGTCTTCTCCCGGTCCGATGGGGTGCCGAGCGCCTCCACCCGGCAGATGCGAGGATTCAGGCGTTCTGTGATGCGCTTGATGACGCCGCCCTTCCCGGCGGCGTCGCGCCCCTCGAAGATGACGACGACCTTCAGTCCCTTCTCTTTGATCCAGTAGTGGAGCTTCACCAGTTCTATCTGGAGCTTGCGCAGCTCCTCTTCGTATTCTGTGCGTTTGATCCTCTTGATGGGCGGTTTGCCGATCTCCTTTGGGGACGGGGCAGGGGCCGCACTGGTAGCCTTAACCTCTGGCTCAGGAGGCTCCACCACAGGGGCGGCGGCTTTCGAGTTTTCAGCGGTTTGGTTTTTCTTTCCTTTTGGCATCGTGACCTCCGAAAATAGTCTTTGTTCGTCAGATCGTTGTTAGTCAAGTCGTTGGGGCTTTGCCAGCTTATATAGATTGTAGCACGTCTAATCGGACAGGTCAACATGTCACAGGGCTTTAGCATTCCCGTCACAGTAGCTTATTTTGCTTCGAGCGGATCGCCAGATCCGCGTTTGTGACCCCGCTCAGCTTAAAACGGGGAACTGGTGTTCCCCTCGGAGCAAGAATGAAAAGACCTTGATAAGTGTCAGGGTTGGGCTTTTCAGTTTCGCAGATGCACGTATACTTTGGCTGAAACAGTTCGCTGATTCTGTCTTTTCCTGGAGGCACGTACAATGACCAAAATGCGTTATCCCCCGACGCACACCGTCGATCAGGTGGACGACTACCACGGGACGCGCGTCCCCGATCCCTACCGCTGGCTGGAAGACCTCAACGCGCCGGAGACGCAGGCGTGGATCAAGGCGCAGAACGCACTGACGTTCTCTTACCTGGAACAGATTCCGGGCCGTGAGGCGATTCGCGCGCGGCTGACAGAACTGTGGGACTTCCCCAAGTTCGGCGCGCCATTCAAACGCGGCGGGTGCACGTTCCAGTTCCGTAACAGCGGCTTGCAAAACCAGGATGTGCTTTATGTGATGGGGGCACCCGGCGACGAAGGCCGTGTGCTGCTTGACCCCAACACGTTGTCCAAGGATGGCACGGTCGCGCTGACCGGTGTCGATGTGAGTTGGGACGGGCAATGGTTGGCCTACGCCGTCAGCGCCAGCGGCTCGGATTGGAAAACGTGGCGTGTGCGCAACATCGAAACCGGCGCGGATTTGCCGGACGTGGTCGAATGGAGCAAGTTCTGTGAGGCGTCGTGGCTGCCCGACAGTAGCGGTTTCTTCTACGGGCGTTACGCCGCGCCGGAAGCGGGGACGGAGTACGCGGGGACGAATTACCACCAGAAGGTGTATCTGCACTGTCTCAACACACCGCAAGCGGAAGACACCCTCGTCTATGAGCGCCCCGACCACAAGGAATGGGGCTTCTACACCGAAGTCACCGATGACGGGCGTTATCTGGTGCTGCTCGTTTCGCAGGGCACGGACCGGCGCAACTGCGTCTTCTATAAAACGCTGCCCGACGGCGAGTTCGAGGAACTGATCCCCACGTTCGACGCCCGTTTCAACTTCATCGGCAACACCGGCTCCGAATTCTACTTCCTCACCGATTGGCGCGCCCAGCGCGGGCAGGTGCTTGCGATTGATGTTGAGCGTCCAGAGCGGAAACACTGGCGGACGCTGATCACCGAAGCCGCCGACACGCTCGAAGACGTGACGTTAGCCCACGGCGAGTTCGTGACGCGCTATCTGCACGACGCGCATCACCGACTGCTGCGCTTTGGATTGGACGGCGCGCCGCGCGGCGAGATCGCGTTGCCGGCGTTGAGATCGCTCCTCGAAGTTCACGGTCGCCGCGAGGATGCTGAGTTGTTCTACACCTTCCACTCGTTCCTGTACCCGCCGACGGTCTACCGCTACGATTTCGACCGTGCCGCGAGTGAGGCGCTGGCTGCGCCGAATCTCGACTTCGACGCGGCAGCTTACGAGACGGAACAGGTCTTCGTCACCAGTAAAGACGGGACGCAAGTGCCGATGTTCCTTGTGCATCGCCGCGACTGGCGTCAAGATGGTCAAAACCCCACGCTGCTCTACGGTTACGGCGGATTCAACCTGGCGCAGCCGCCGGTCTTTATGGTGTGGCGGCTGGTGTGGCTGGAGATGGGGGGCGTGCTGGCGGTCGGCAACATCCGGGGCGGCGCGGAGTACGGCGAGGCGTGGCACGAAGCGGGGACGATTCACAAGAAGCAGAACGTCTTCGACGACTTCATCGCCTGCGCGGAACATCTGATCGCTGAGAAGATCACCTCCCCGCCCAACCTTGTGATCGAAGGACGTTCCAACGGCGGTTTGCTCGTGGGCGCGTGTCTCACGCAGCGCCCCGACCTTTTCGGCGCGGCGCTGCCGACGGTGGGTGTGATGGACATGCTGCGCTTTCACAAGTTCACCATCGGTTGGGCCTGGGTGAGCGATTACGGCTGCGCGGACGGCGATGAAGAACAGTTCGAGACGCTCTACGCTTACTCGCCGCTGCACAACGCGGAACCGGCCTCCTACCCACCCACGCTCATCCTCACCGGCGACCACGACGACCGGGTCATGCCCGCGCACTCGTACAAATTCGCAGCGGCGCTCCAGGCCGCCCAGCAGGGCGACGCGCCGGTGCTCATCCGCATCCAGACGCAAGCCGGGCACGGGCCGGGGAAACCCACCGCTGTCCTCATCGCCGAACGCGCCGACATGTGGGCGTTCGTGGCGCAGGCGTTGAAAATGACGGCGTCAGAATGACGCCGTCAGGGTGATGTGCCGTCCTTCGACCTGATACACGTGGACGGGGATGCCGTAGGTTTGCGATAAGTTTTCCGACGTGAAGACCGCATTCAGCGCACCGGCGGCGATGATTTTACCGTCGCGCACCAGCACGACGGCGTCAGCGAGGGCGGCAGCCAGATCCGGCTCGTGCGTGGTGAACAGTGCGGTGACGCCTTCGGCGACCATCTCACGCACCAGGCCCAACACCCGTTCCTTGTTGCCCAAATCGAGATGTGCCGTTGGTTCATCCAGCAGCAGGATACGCGGCGCTTGCGCGATGACCCGCGCGAGCAAAACCAGTTGGCGTTCACCGCCGCTCAACGTTTGGATCGACCGCCCGGCCATGTCCGCTGCGCCTACGCGCGCCAATGCCTGCCGGGCGATGGCAAGGTCGGTGGGACGCGGCGTCGCCAGCAGATCCAGGTGCGGCGCGCGCCCCAGTAACACGTACTCCTGCACGGTGAAATTGAACGGGATAGCCTCTTCCTGCGCGACCAGCCCCACCAATTTCCCTACCTCACGGCGGGAATAGCTGCGCCGTGGACGTCCCCCCAGTTGCACGTCGCCTTGCGTGGGCGTGAGCAGACCCAAGATCAGATGCAGCAGCGTGGATTTGCCCGCGCCGTTGGGACCGAGCACCGCCGTTACCGAACCGGGCGGAATCTCGAGCGAAAGATTGTCGAACAGAGCGGCGGCGCGCCCGTCGTAGCGGAAGTGCAAATCGGCGATGGAAATGGCAAGTGGCGACATCGGCTTTCCCTCAAATCGTCAACGGGCGTCCTTGATGTTTGGTTGAAAAATCATCAGTGCGATGAAGACGGTCGCGCCGATGAGCGAGGCGAGAATCCCCAGGGGAATTTCGCCGGGCAGCATCGTGCGCGCCAGGGTATCGCAGAACACGGCGAATGCTCCTCCGATGAGCAGCGCGCCGGGCAGTGCGGTCTGTGCGTCCGCACCGAGCAGCCGGCGGGCGAGGTGCGGGGTGATGAGGCCGATCCACCCGACGACGCCGGAAATGGAGACGACGGCGGCGGTCGCAGCGACGGCGGCGACCAACAGCGCCATGCGTTCGCGGGCGGGTGCTGCGCCCAGGGAGAAGGCCGTCGCGTCGTCCAGCGCCAGCAGGTTGAGCCGCCAGCGCATCAGTAACAGGAAGCCGAGCGCCGCCAGCGTCACGGGCAGAATGGAGAGCGCCTTCGGCCAGGAGATGCTCCACAGCGCGCCGAGTATCCAGAAGACGAGTTCGGGCAATTGTGTCAGCGGGTCGGCCACGTATTTGAGAATGCCGACGCCCGCCGAAAACAATGCAGAGACGGCGATCCCTGCCAGTACGAGACGCAGGGTCCAGCCGCCGTAGCGGATACGCCGGGCGAGGCTGCCGGAGAGCAGCAGTCCGGCAAAGCCGCAGACCGCCGCCGAAAGCTGGATGCCCGGCCCGGCGGCGTTCCACGCGACGATGCTCAACGCCGCGCCAAACGCTGCCCCCTGCGAAACGCCCAGAAAGCCCGGCTCCACCAGTGGATTGTGGAAGATCATCTGGAAGACCGTTCCCGCGCCCGCCAGCGTCATCCCCAGGAGCAGCGCCGCGAGAATGCGCGGCAATCGCAGGTTGAGGACGATCTGCCGGGCGAGTGGGTCTTCGAGCAGCAGGCGCGGCGACATCCAGAACGGTGCGGGATACCGCCCGCTGAACACCGCCCCGCCCACGGTCAGCAAGAGCAGCGCAGCCAGTCCCCACAGCACCCGCCGCCGGTATCTGTGCGTTGTTGGCATGTTGTCTTTTACCGTTGAATCAACGGCCAAATTTCGGCGTCGATGACAGCGCGCTCCAGGCCGTACAGATCGCCAAAGAAGCGGTAGACTTCGGCCTGCATATCCACGTCGGCGAAGCGTTCTGGCTGGATGTGCTGTGCCAGCCACAGCAAGCCCAGGCCCCAGCGCGTGTCGGGTTGATCCCAACTGAAAAAGTCGCCGGGAAAGGGGTACAACTGCCCGGCTTGCGCAGCGGGCAGCGCCGCCCACTGCGGGTCGGCGCGCAGGTTCGCCACAACTTCAGACGCCGGGCCGGTGTAGTTGATGACGTAAATCTGGTCAGGGTTCCAGGCCGCGATTTGCTCCAGATTGACCGTAGCCCAACCGCCGCCCTGCGCGGCCTCGCCCCACACCGGCTGTCCACCCGCCAACGTGACGAGCGTGGTTTGGATCCACGTCACCGGCGGCACTCTGAAGGCAATACCGTCGCCGCTGTCGGTGTATTGGATGAGCAGCACGCGGGGCTTTTGCGTTTCGTCGAGGCCCGCCGTCCCTTGTGCTACACGGTCGAGGATGGCCCGGTAATAGCCCCACAACTCGGCGGCGCGCGCGGGATTGTCGAGCGCCTGCCCAAGCGTGGCGAGGTCGCGCTCGTAGTGTTCCGGCGTCTCCAAATCCAGGTAGAGCACGGAGATGCCTAGTTGTTCCAATGTCGTGCCGACAGCATCGCGCATGTAGCTCTTCAGCAACACCAGATCGGGTTGTGCGGCGGCGATTTCCTCTGCCGGGGAATCGGACACGAAGCGCACCTTATCCGGCGCGGCGGGGTCGAGCAGTTGCGCGAAAGCGGCGGCCTGCTGCGTGGCGCGGGTCAGCGCCAGCACCCGATCTGGCGCGTCCGGGAAAAGATATAGCGCGTCGGTCAGCATGAAGTTGGCCCGCCCGCCGATGACAATGCGCTCCGGCGGCGCGGGCAATTCCACTATCCGGCCTAGGGCGTCGGTGGCGGTGATCGTTGAGGGCGCCGGTGTGGCCTGTTGCGCCGCGCACGCAACCAGGCTCCATGCTAAAACCAACAGTACAATGCGACGTAACCATAGTTGTATCATTTTCTACCTCACAGTTTCTGCTCACTGCCCCCGTTCCCGGGGGCGGGAAAGTTCTCTTCGAGCCATTCGCGCATCGCCTGCACCTGTCCCAGACGGAAGCGATAGACCAGCGCTTCGTAGCTCGCCGGTTCCAACGTGTCGAGGATGGCTTGCAACTCTGCTTCCCAGGCCTGGCACGCAGCCGTCTGTTTGGCGCACAACGCCGTTAGAACCCCCGCCTCTTGCCGTTGCGTAAAGTAGACCTTCGCCAGAAATTCCATCCGGAAGTCGCGCCCATGCTGCACCGGTGCACTCAGCCACTCCGCCAATGCCTGTTGCCCTGCCGGGGTGAGCGCGTGGATTTTGCGCGGTGGGCGCGCCTCTTGTGGTTCCAACGTCACCTGTAAATACCCGCGCTCCTCGAGGCGGGTGAGCAGCGCGTAGAGTTGGCTCTGCTTGATCCGCCACACGAGGCCCAGCCCGGCAGGTTCGGTGAGCTGTTGGTGCAGCTCATAGCCGTGCATAGGCCGTTCGGCCAACAAGCCGAGCAAGCTCCATTCAATCGTCAACGGCGTAACAGGCAAAGGGCACATCGCCAGGGAAACTCCTAATTCATTTATTGAATACTTACTGAATGAGTATATATACTTGTAAGCGTTTGTCAAGCAAGATTCTATCGAAACCCTGCACGGATCGCCAATACCCGCCCCCGAGACGGGGGCGGCGAGCGTGAAGTTGAAGAATGATAAGATGCTGTTGCCATTTTTGTCTAGCTTGACATCCTCTCCCGCTCAAACGATAATAGGTTCGGTTGATCCCTGTGTCTATTCGGCAGGAATCCTCGTAGCTGACAAAGACGGAATAGCAACGATGCATTCATTATCCTGTGATAGAAGTTGGCAGACCGACTTAGCCATCATTGGCGGCAGTATGGGCGGCGTGGCTGCCGCGCTGGCCGCCTGTGACGCCGGTATGTCGGTCGTCTTGACCGAAGCGTCGGCCTGGTTGGGCGGGCAGATGACCGCGCAGGGTGTATCGGCGTTCGACGAGCATCGTTACATCGAAACCTTTGGCGGCACGGCGCGCTACTATCGCCTCCGCGAGCGCATCCGCGCGGAGACGCGCCGCGCCTATCCGCACGCTCCGGCCACTATGCCCAACGGCGCGCCGCTTAATCCCGGCGATGGCTGGGTCAGCGCGTTGTGTTTCGAGCCGCGTTTTGGGCTGGCTGCCATCCAGCAGATGCTCCAGCCGCACCTCGACAGCGGTCGTTTGCGGGTTTTGGTCGAGCACGAGCCGGTCGCCGCTCACGTCGAGGGGAATCTCGTAGAAACGGTGACGCTGCGCGCCCGCACGGGCGAATCTGTCACCGTGGCCGCGCGTTATTTCCTCGATGCGACCGATTTGGGTGATCTGCTGCCGCTCACCGGAACACCTTATGTGACCGGGGCCGAGGCACGCGCAGAGACGGGCGAACCGCAAGCTGAGTTGGAAGCTAACCCGCAAACTGTGCAGGGCTTTACTTCTTGTTTCTTTGTCGAATTTTGCCCAGGCGAACGGCACATCATCCCCAGACCCGATGGCTACGAGCGCCTGCGCGACACCCGCCCCTACACGCTGCGCTTGCAAAAGCCAGATGGTACACCTTATCCCTTCAAGTTTTTTACGCGCAGCGAGACCGGCAACCCGCCGTTTTGGACCTACCGGCGCGTGCGCAGCGGCGCATTGGTGGCCCCCGGCAGCACCGATATTGCGCTGATCAACTGGGAAAGCAACGACTACTGTTGGGAGAGTCTGCTCGACAAGACGCCCACCGAACAGGCGCGCATTATCGAAGACGCTAAACAGCTTTCCCTCGGATTTTTGCACTGGCTGCAAACCGAAGCGCCCCGCGAATCCTCGCGCCGCGACGAGGGCGGGCAGGGTTACCCGGAATTACGCCTGCGCCCCGACCTCACCGCGACGTCTGACGGGTTAGCCCAATTTCCCTACATCCGCGAATCAAGGCGCATCGTCGCCCGCCAGCGCATCCTCGAACAAGACATCTCAGCCGAGATGCAGCCCGGTGCGCGCGCGGTTCATTTCACAGATACCATCGGCATCGGCTGGTACAACATCGATGTGCATAGCTGCGTGGGCAGCCCGCGTTCGGTCTTCGCGCCTACGCGCCCTTTTCAGATTCCGCTGGGGGCCTTGTTGCCGCGCCGGCCCGCCAACCTGTTAGCCGCGTGCAAGAACCTGGGCGTAACGCACATTACCAATGGCGCGTACCGGCTGCACCCGGTCGAATGGAACATCGGCGAGGCGGCAGGCGCGCTGGCTGCCTTTTGCATCCAACGCGGCTGTACGCCCGAACAAGTCTGGGCGAGCCGGACGCTGCCGAGCCTGACGCCGTTGCTGCGGCAGTTTCAATGGCAGTTGGTGCAGCAGGGCATCCCGCTGGGGTGGGCGGTGGATGTGCCACAAGCGCACGAACACTTTGCGGGAACGCATATTTTGTTGGCGTTGGGCATGGTTGTACCCGGTTGTGACCGGTTCGAAGCGTTGGAAATCGATCCAACGCGCGCTGTGACGCAGGCGGAATTGGCGCGACTCGAAAGCGCCGGAGTCCTGGGGACGTCCCGCCGAACCGTCTCGACGTGGCAGGATGCCGCGCAGTGCATCGCGCGTATGGCGATGGGAGATAAGGTGTGAAACGTGAGATGTGACAAGCGTGTTTACATCATCTACACGGGTGGGACGATCGGGATGCAGCCGACGGCGGAAGGCTACACGCCTGCGCCGGGCTATCTGGCGGCACAATTGGCGGCGATGCCGGAACTGTGTGATCCTGCTATGCCCGGCTACGACATCCACGAGTACGATCCGCTCCTGGACTCCGCCAACATGACGCCCGCCGACTGGCTCAAGATCGCGCGGGACATCGCGGCGCATGACGACGACTACGATGGTTTCATCGTCTTGCACGGGACGGATACGATGGCCTACACGGCGTCGGCGCTGCCGTTTATGTTGCAAGGGTTGGCGAAGCCGGTGATTCTCACAGGATCGCAACTACCGCTGTGGGAAGTCCGCAACGACGCGCGCGAGAATCTGATCACGGTGATGATGATTGCCGCTAATTATCCAATCCCCGAAGTGTGTCTCTATTTCGGCGACAAGCTGCTGCGCGGCTGCCGCGCCGTCAAAGTCAATGCCGTGGGCTTCGACGCGTTCGACTCGCCCAACTACCCGCCGCTGGGGACGGTGGGCATCCACATCGACGTGCATTGGCGGCGCATCTTGCCGCCGCCTGCGCCCGGCCCACTCACCGTCCAGCCGTTTGGCGCGGCCCGCGTGGGGACGCTGCGGCTTTTCCCGGGGATCGATTTCGACATCGTCGCCAACGTGTTGCGACCACCATTGCAAGGCTTGATCCTGGAAACCTTTGGGGTGGGGAATGGGCCGGTCAACAACCGCGCGTTTATGGTCGCGTTGGAAGACGCCGTCGCACGCGGCGTCGTGATCGTGGACTGCACGCAATGTCTCAAGGGGACGGTCGACCTGGAAGGCTACGCGACCGGCTCGGCGCTGGCGAAGGCCGGCGTGGTCAGTGGCTTCGATATGACCGTGGAAGCGGCGCTGGCAAAGCTGTTCTACCTGTTCAGCCGGGAAAGCGACATCACCATCATCAAGCCGCAGATGCAGATGAACCTGCGCGGGGAACTGACGAGTGAGTCAGCGTAGCACCTTACCGGTATTCAAGGTTTGCGTCGGATCACAATCCAGCGCACCCTCGGACGCGGATTATGATCCGCGCAGAGCGAGGGTTGTTTCACCGTGCCTGATGCTATTATTGCTCGCCGCGTTTGCCTTGCGCGTGTGGAATCTCGGCGGGCCGAGTCTGTGGTACGACGAGGCGTATCTGTGGTGGGTCGCCCGGCTGCCTTTGGGCGAGATGCTGTCGCTGAGTATGCGCGAGGTGATCCCACCGCTGTCTTATCTACTGTTGCGTCTGTGGCAACCGCTTGCCGGGACGAGTGAATTTGCGCTGCGCTTCCCTTCCGTCGTCTTTGGGTTGCTTGCCCTGGCAGCGTTAGCGCGTATGGCCCGCCGGTTGACCGGGCAACGTGCTGCTGCGATCTGGGCGCTGCTGCTCGGCACGTTTGCCACGCCCCTGCTTTGGGCTGCGCGGGAGACGCGCATGTACGGCGCGTTCATCGCCTGGACGTTGCTCGCCGGTATGGCGCTAATCGAGACGCTGTATGCGACAACCCCGCGTGCCCGTCGTCGCTGGGCCTGGTTGTGGGGCGGCGCGCTGTTCGGCGCGCTTGCCACCTTGACGCTCTCCGCCTTCTGGCTTGCCGGTCAGGGACTTTTCGCGCTCGTTGTGTTGCTGCGCCGTCCCTGGCCTGCCGTGCGCGCCTGGATGTGGGATTTGCTCTGGCCCACGCTCGCGGCCGGCGCGTTGTTCCTGCCCTGGGTGATCGGCGCGCTGCGTTCGTTGGACGTCAATGCCACCTATTGGGCCGGACATCTGCCCATCGCTGAATTTCTGCGCATTACCTTTCGGGGGATGACGGTCTCCGATTATTGGCCTGCTGCATCGCAGGCGGTGGTTAGCGGCCTGCTCTTGCTGGCGACCTTCCCGGCGTTGCTGTTTGCCCGCCGCAGTCCTCACGCGGGATTGTATCCCCTGCTGCCGGTGCTCCCCGTGGGTGTGATGGCGCTGATTTTTCGCAGTCTGCCGAAATGGGGCAGCCGCCACGCTGTATTCCTGGCCCCACTGCCGGTGTTGGCGCTGGCGCTGGGGTGGGGGATGGCGGGCAAGTTGCGCAATCGGAATGCGCGTATCCTTGCTAAAGCCTGGCTCGGCGTAGGTAGCCTGTTCTTTATCGCCGTTGTCTTTCGCGCAGACCTGAGCCTGTTCACCGATCCGGTCTACGCGCGCGAGGATTGGCGTGGTGTGGCCCGCTACGTCGAAGCCCATCGCACGCCAGGGGATGTTGTTATCGTCGAGACCGGCTCCGTCTTTCCGGCCTGGGCATATTATGGGGGCTTTGACCATCTGCTGCCATTGCCCGACGACGAACTCCTGGACGTGAATCACGTGTTGCACTATGGAGTCGTTGCGCCCGGGCTCAATACTGCTTTGCGAGAGGCGTCTGGCGTGTGGTTGGTCACGTGGCTGGAGCACGTCACCGATCCGACCGGTATCGTTCCGGCCTTACTGGGTACGCTTGGTCCAGAGACGCCAATGCCGCAATTCCACGGCCTCGGACTGCGCTATTTTATTCTGGAACATCGGGCTGATTTCCCGCTCGAACCGTCACTCACCGCTCAGCCGGAGCAGGTCACGCTCCCCGGCCTGACGTTGTGGGGCTATCGCTTGCCGGAAGCGCCACAGCCTGCCGGAACGCCGCTGGATGTGTGGGCCTTCTGGACTGCCGGTGACCCGGAGCGCTTCGGCGACCATCTCTACCAGGTGGTTATGCGATTGGTGGATGCGCGCGGCGATGAGTGGGGACGCTTCAACGGCACGCCTGCCAGCGGCGATTACCGTCCCTCTCGCTGGCCCGCCGATACGCCTGTCTTGGGCCGCTACGCGCTGACACCCGACCCGTGGGCGCCGCCGGGTGTCTACACCCCTACGCTCAGCGTTTACATCGGCGGCGTGGATGAGGCTATGGTAATGCTGCAACCGGTTGTTATCTTGTCTGCTACGCCCCCAGCTTTGCCGGATAGACTCCTGCCTGTCGAGCAGACCGCCGCGAGTGCGGATGCATCGCTGCGTCTGTTGGGCCTCTGGATCGGGCGGGATACGGTACGGTTCTGCGAGGCGGTTGAAGGGTGGCTCTATTGGGAAGTTGTGGCTGATACCGCACATGGGCAGCGTGTGGTGGTGGCGGTCGAAGAGAGCCGGCTTGAGTTACCGGTCGCGCCTGCATGGGCGAATGAGCAGACCTTGCCTGCCGGGATACGTTTCGCCACACAGTTTCGCCTGCCCATCGCCTGCCGAGCATTGGGTGCGCGCGCGCCGGTGGAAGTGGAATTGATTAGCCCGGGGACGGGGGCGGAGAGCGAGCAAACGGGGGCGGGGAGCGAGTGGGGAAGCGGGAGCCGTTTGGTGGCTTGGCGTGGACCGATGGTCACGATTGTCGCTGATCGCACGTTCGCGCCGCCTAAGGACATCCTGGACGCTTCAGGAGACTTCGGGCCGGGATTTGCCGAACTGGTGGGATACACGGTGGAACCTGAACTACGGGCGGGAACGCCGTTCACCGTTACGCTTTACTGGCGCGCCGAAGCGACAGGAGACGCGCCGTACACGGTCTTCGTCCACGTGACGTCGCCGGATGCGCCCGCGCCGCTCGTCACGCAGCACGACGGCTGGCCTGCACTCGGCGCGAGGCCGACGTACACCTGGGTTGCCGGGGAAATCATCGCCGATCCGCATCCGTTGCCGGGCATCCCGGCGGGAACCTACGCTCTGCGTGTTGGATTCTACGATGCAGGTGGAAGAGTGCCGCTTTTCGCCGAAGCTGCGATACATGACGTTGCGACGCATGACGCTGCGGCAGGTAACGCCGTTATTATTCCCCTCACCGTGGCCCCGTAGGTACACAGATCAACACGGAAGGCACGGATTCTCTAAGGGAAAATCCATAGGCTTCGTGAAATCCGTGTACAGTTTGCCTGAGCCTACGCTTCGCACGCCAACAACCGATAGCGTGTGGGTAGCAGGTCTGGTTCCACCAGCAGCGCTTCCCGCATCCGCGCGCGAGCACGGAATAGCCGCGATTTGACTGTGCCCATGCGCATATTCATAACCTGCGCCACTTCCTCGTAGGTGTAGCCGAGCCGGTCCACTAACACGAGCACCATACGCTGATCCTGCGGCAGACCGGCGAGCGCGCGATCCAGTAATGCGCCAAGTTCGCGGCGTTGCAGGCGCTCCTCCGGAGATTCCCCGTGATCGACCAGGTAGGGATTGCTATCCTCATCCAGGTCTTCGAATTCGTCCCACGAGACGGTGGGACGGCGCTTGTGCAGGCGCAGCGCGTCGTAGCAGGCGTTGGCGACGATGCGCATCAGCCATGCGCGAAAGGAGCCGCCGCGAAAATCCCCCAGGGCGCGATAGGCAGAGATGAATGCCTCTTGCGTTGCGTCATCGGCGGCGGCGTCATCATGCAGGATGTAGCGCGCCAGGTTGTAGACCTGGCTTTGATAGGCTAACACGAGCGTGTTGAAGGCGTCCAGACTGCCTTTTTGCGCTGCAGCAATCAAATCTGTTGTATCAAAAGCTTCTGTTACCATACCGCAACTCTTTGATTATTTGATGCATGGCTGAGTATAGCATAACCGCACTCGCCATACTGTTTGGATTCGATGATCATTGTGTACCGGTTGTATGACGAATATTCCAATGCACGATGCACTCATACGTTATGTCGCGGTTGGTTGAAAAAAGTAACAGGGAAAAGGTAAAAATAGCCCCCCTTCCCAGATATGGGAAGAGGGGCTATGAGGAGGTGTGATGTTCCCCGTCGTGCTAGCGACTTGGCGCTGTTGTGACCGGCGGGGTGGTTGGCGCTGTGGGCGCCGGTCGCTCCGGGGCGTCTGTGACGATGTTCGGAACGGCTGCTTCATCCGGTACCTCATCGCCCGTGGGGACCCAGCTGTCGGTGTCGTGGCACTTCGAGCATTGCCCGCGTGGATGTCCACTGGGGCGCGGGTGACAGGACTTGCAGTCGTTGTAGCCGGTATGGTCGAACTTGTAGATATTCCAGTCTTCGGTGCTCAGGTGACACTTGTTGCATTCTCCCGGCCAGTGCCCGGTGATGGTGTGGCACGAACTACAGGTGCTGTCTAACCCCTGATGCACAAAGGCCCAACTGACGGTGGTATGACATTCTGAACACTCATCATCGTAGTGATCCGTCGGTTTGTCAGCAGCGTGACAACTGGTGCATTTGACGGCGTCGATATGGCTGTATTCAATGTCGGTCCAGTTATCGGTGATGTGACAGAGCGAGCACTCACCGCTGTAGTGTTCGGGCGGCAGCACGTTGCTGTGACATTCCAGACATGTCCGCACGCTTTTGTGATCGAAAGCGACGTCATACCACGATACGGTTGTGTGACAAGTCTGGCAACTGCCGGGGTAGTGCGTGGTCTGCACATCGCTTGCGTGACAGCCCTCGCAGTTGGTCAAGCCGCCGTGCGTGAAACGCACGTCCGACCAGTTTCTGGTGTTGTGACAGTTCGAACACTGCCCATCGTAGTGGTTGCTTTTGCTGTGACAGGAGAAGCAGTTGGTCAATCCGCTGTGGTTGAAAGCGACGTTACGCCAATCGAAGGTGTTGTGACAGTCCGAGCATTGCCCGCCGTAGTGATCGCTCCTACTATGGCACGAGGCGCAGTTGGTTAGCCCGTTGTGGCTGAAATTCACCTCATACCAGTTGGTGGTGTTGTGGCAGTCTGTACAGTTAGATTGATAGTGGCCGGCAGGCGTTTGATGGCATTGCAGACAGTCGCTTGCACCCGCGTGATCGAATGCAATCGTCGTCCAGTCGTTGGTGGTGTGACAGGTCGAGCACTGCCCGGAATAGTGGTCGTCCGGCGTTTCTGCGGCGTGGCAGTCGATGCAGTTCACGGCCCCTGTGTGGCTATACGTGGCCGGCTTCCATTTGGTCGTGGTGTGGCAGGTGGCGCAGGCATAACCGGGATAGTGGGCGGCCGGCGTCTCTGCCGTGTGACACGCCGCGCAATCGGTGAAGCCGGTATGGTTGAACCACGCATCCTGCCAGGCAACCGTGTTGTGACAGTTGGAGCATTGTCCGGCGAAGTGATCGGTGGGGGCATCCTCCTCCTGGTGACAGGAGGCGCAGTCGTTGAACCCGAAGTGATCGAAGTCCACTTCATGCCAGTCGTTGGTATTGGTGTGACAGCGGATGCAGGCATCGGCATACACCTCTTCCCAGTTCTGGCTCGTGGGGGTTGGCATCGGCTTGAGGAATTGGACACGGACTGCCGCCAGGTATTTGATGCTCTTGTCGGGTGGATCGTAGTGCGCCAACGGGCTATCTTTCAGGTGACAGGACTGACATTCGACCACGGCGACGTGGTTGAATTGGTAGGGATCCCAGCTTGCGGTGGTGTGACAATCTACGCACTGGCCGTCGAAGTGCGCGGCGTAGATTCCGGTGGCCGGTGTGCTGTGACAGTCGGTGCACTCGCGGGGCGTGCCCTTGTATTTGCCATCCGTATGACAGGATTCACAGGCCAACTCGGCGTGCGTGCCCTCGAGGGGATAGTCGCTGTGATCGACCTCTTTGCTCAAGAAGGGGATGATCTCTGCCGCAATGGAGGGACGGGGCGGCGCCAGCGCGACGAGTTCCGCGGGGGTGTCGGCTTCTTGCAACTCGGCCAGCCGCTCGTTTAATGTCAAAACCACAGCATACTCTTGCCTGGCGAGTAACCCCTTGACGATGATGTCGGCCTGGGTGAGTAGTTGATCGAGACGCGTAAATAACGCTTCTTGATGTTCCTGCGGCGCGGCATCGATGGCGCGGATCGCTGTATCGAGGCTTAGCTGTACGGCAGTTGCGGCCTCGTCGATCTCAACCTCATCTTGCGCGCGTGACAGGTCGGCCAGACGACGATCCACCAGCTTCAGCGCAAATGCCGCACGCCGAGTTTCGTCGCGGCTCAGGCGCAGCCGCCACGCTTCTGCCTGCATCTGCACGCCATAGAAGGGGCTGCTGTAGTCGAACGGTCGCGTTTCGGCCAGGTAGATCGTCCCGACCAGCACTGCTGCTGCCAGTGTGCCCAGGACAACGTTGGCTGCTATGAAGATGATCAGGAATTTTTTCATATCTTTACCTCCTTCCATCGCTTATGGCGAGACATTAGCCGTGTTACGTGCGGCATCGGCCTCACCAGGCTTGCCGGTGGGATGACATTCTCCGCATTGCCCGGAGGCCAGGTTTTCGCTTGCCGTGATGACGTTTTCGGCAATGTGCGCGGTCTGCATTTCGCCATCGGCGTGGCAGGTGTCACAGGCGTAGGTGGTGTAGTTCGTGACGTGACATGCCGTACAATCCAGTTGTCCCTCGTCGCCATGATCGAGCATAAACGTGTGTTGGGTCAATTGGGCCGGGAGCCAGGCGTCCGAGGTGTGACAGCGCGCACAGTCCGCGCCAAAATGCCCGGCGTGAACGTCCGGTTCGGCGTGACAACCGGCGCAGTCGCCGCTCATCCCGGCGAATACCTGCTCGGTGTGACATTGCTCGCACGTGAGTTCGGCGTGTTTGCCCTCGCGGACGAACACGGTCGCGTGTTCGAAATCGCGCATCCGGTCCACGCCGTCGTGGCAGATGAGACATTCGCCGCTAAAGCGCGCACTGTGATCGGCAGCGAAGACCGCGTCGTACTCCAGGTGACACGTGGCGCAGGCCATATCCGATGCGGAGAAGCGCGCCTCGTGCCCGTGGCAGCTATTACAGGTGAGGGGATTGCCCGCGAAGTCCGTTTGATGGTGTTCCAGGCTAAAGCCGGTGAGGGCCAGGTGATCGATGTTGAGCACCGGCACATTGGTCAGCTCGGCGTCGCGCCCCTGGTGTTCCTGGTGGCACGTGTGACAGCGATCCGTGCCCGCCAGCAAGCCGTGCAACCCCTCGGCGTTCTCCCGTTGCTCGGCCACTTCGAGGTGACACTGCTGGCAGCGGCTCGCCGAAAGGCAGTGGACCGGCTCGTGGCAGTGCAGGCACTCCAGCTCGAAATCGGCGTGCGAGTGATAGCCGTTGATCGCCTTGCCGGTCAACTGCATCGCCGAGATCGGCCCCGGGCTGAGATAGGGCGCCAACTTCCCCGTAAATTTCAGATAGAGCAGCGTGCCCATCACCAACACCCCGGCGATGAAGCTGATGCGGAAAAACCGCGTGCGCATAAATTTCTTCAGGATTTGCATTGGCATAACCTCCGTATGGCGGGTTCTACGGTTTCCGGTTGACCAGGACGCCATCGGGAACCGGCGACGCGCTGGCGCTCCAATAGATGGTCCCTTCGCCAGCCTCGCCGGTTGGATGGCACGACACGCAATTGGCAATCTCGAAAATATCGAGTTCGGCATGGACGGTTTCCATCTCCGCCTCGATGTGATCGTGACAGCCGTAGCAGGTGTGCTCGGAGTAGGTGGTGGTGTGACAGGTCTCGCAAGCCACCTTTCCATCCCCGCCATGATCGAGCGCGAAGGTATGGCGGGTCAACAGCGCCGGCTTCCAGGATTCGAGACCGTGACAGCGCGCGCAGTTCAGGCCGAAGCGGTCGGCGTGGATGGCCGGTTCTTCGTGACAAGCCCGGCACTCGTGCGGGTCGCCGGTCATCGTGTCGATCTGCACCAGGTCGGCGCTGGCAAGCTGCGGTTCGATGTATTGCGCCGTCCGTCCCACAGCCATGACGCTGACGGTCTGCCAGTCCGCCTCGCGGATCAGCGTGACCAGGCTTTCGACCTCGTAGGTCGTCAGGATGCCACCCTGAGCCATGTGCCAGGCCGCCATGCCCGAACCGTGGGAGGCGCCGGCGATGGCGTTGAACAGCTTGCCCGCTTCGACTTGGGCGAAGGCGGGATTGTTGAGCGCCGGCATCGCGCCGAGGCCCTCTCCCCCCGTTCCGTGGCAAGAAGCGCAGTCCTCGAGATAGAGCGCGGCGGCAGCGCGCACCCGCTGCTGGCTCAGGGCGACTTGCGCCGTTTCCATACGCGCCGATTCGCGCACCGCGTAGAAGGGCACCAACGCGATGATGATCAACAGTGCGACCAGTGCGAGAGCGTTATATTTTCCCATCGTTATTCCGCCTTCTACGCATACACCAGTTCATCTGGGTTGAATTTCTGACGCTGGTGTAAATGCGTCGTGTCGACCTTGACCATGCCTTTGTCGATACTCACGGTAAACGTGTCCAATGAGCGCGGCACCGGCGGCCCTTCGAAGTTACCATGCGCGTCGAAGTGCGCGGCGTGGCATGGGCAGAGGAAGCGGTTGGTCTCCGGCACCCACATCACGGTGCAGCCCAGGTGCGGGCAGCGACTGTGGGTGGCGAGAAAACCACCATCCGCCGAACGAATCAGGAAGAAGCGCCCATCAGGGAATTCGGTGACCGAGCCAGGTGCGAAGCTATCCACCGCGCCCGCCGTGACGATGCCGCCGTATTGCCCTTCCTGAGCGCGCGATTGTAGATAGAACAGGCTGACGCCGCCGACCTCCAACAAAGCCAGCGCGCCGAGGACGTTGAGACCCATCCCCAGGAAATCGCGGCGGCTCATTTTCCCTTTGCCGGGAAGCTTGCAGGTGGGGCCAGGCTGCTTGTGTTCCGCTTCGGGTTGTTCAAGGATTTCAGGATTTTCTGTGTCCATGGTGTTCCCTCCAGTTAGAACGGCAGCACCAGCGCCATGTTGGGGCCGCGGAAGAACGCGCATGTGATGGTGAGGACGATAAAGCTCATCATCACAAACGCGAACAAGCCGGTCAGCGCCTCACTGCGGTTGGCTTTGAGGACGAGCCGGATGAACGTGTAAATGACAAACAAACCAATGAGCACCAATCCTAACGGAATCAGACCGTTGGAGACGAACGGCGGCCACGTGGGCAGCAGCGACGAAAAGCCGGCCCATCCTTCATCGGCGATGATCAGCAGCGGGACGAGGTCCAGGCTCAAGAACGCGCCGACGATTGCTGCCCGGCGTCCCACCTTCGAGCGGAAGTAGATGCCGATGTTGGCGTCGTGCCGGTCGATGACGGGAATCAGCGCGATGCCGGCGAACAAAATGGCGACCAGCAGCATCGCCGCGCGCGTCTCCATGTGCAGGAGCAGCTCCTGGATGCCGCCCAGGTACCAGGCCGCTTTGGCCGGATTCGGCGAGTGCAGCGGATTGGCGATCTGGCCGAGTGGGGCGGGGACGAACATCGCCCACACGAGCATCAGGGCGAGTACGACCGCGCCGACGGCGACTTCGCGGCGTACCAGGTGCGGGATCGTCGTCACGCGCACCGGTTTCTCGCCTTCGGGCAGCAGCGGCTGCGAAATGCCGCCGTCCTTGCGGATGCGCCAGAAGTGATAGCCCAGGATGACGAGCGAGAGCGCCGGCAGCCCCGCGACGTGCAGGGCGTAGAAGTTGCTCAACGCCACCTGCCCCACCTCATGCCCGCCGAGGACGGCGTGGCTGAGCGGCTGCCCGATGAGCGGGATGTAGCTGAGCAGGCTGCTGCCGACGGTGATGGCCCAGTATGCTAACTGATCCCAGGGCAGCAAGTAGCCGGTGAAGTTGAACACGAGCACCAGCACCAGCAGCACCAGGCCGATGACCCAGTTGAACGCGCGCTTTTGCTTGAAGCCGCCGGTGAAGAAGACGCGGAACATGTGCAGGAAGACGGTGATGACGAGAAGATTGGCGGACCAGTGGTGCAGCGCGCGGATGAGCGAACCGAAGGCGACCTGCGTTTCCAGCATCTGGATGCTGATGTAGGCGCGATCCACGGTCGGTTCGTAGCGGAACATCAGCAGCACGCCGGTGAAGGCCAGGAGCACGGCCAGCAGGGTGCTGATGCCGCCCAGTCCCCACGTGTAGCTGAAGCGAATCGCAGCGGCGGGCACGCGGGTAGGGTGCAGGTGTAAGATTAGACTATTGAGCACTTCGCGCATCCGGCTCCGGTCACTGACCGGATCGCCGGTATGCAGCGTGTGCTCTGCAAAAACTTTGGCGGGTATTTGTGCTTTCATTGGTCTTCTCTTTGTTAAACCCTTGCGAAGGTTTCCGAACCTTCGCAAGGGTCCCATTACGAACCTTCGCAAGGGTTCCGGTTAGGGGTATGACTGGCCTCGAAAAAGGCCGGTCATACCCGGATTCAAAGCTGTAAAGAACGGTTACTGGGTGCGCATCACCATAGGCAGCATGACGCGGTAAAGCTGTTCCACCACCACAACTTCGACATCGTCGCCTCTCGCCCAGCGGCCTTCGGCATCCAGCGCGGTGAAGTGGAAGGTGTGCTTGCCGCGGCTGAGGGCCGCCGCCGGTACCTTGAGCGTCTTCTCGATACCTACCACGCCATCGATGCTCGACGTCCACTTGTAGGCCACGATGCCGCCGGCGTTGAAGTCGCGCGCGCTGCCGACGAGGGTCAGCTCGTCGCCGGCGAGTTGCTCAACCGTGCTGGCGCTGACGTAGAGGATGGAAGCGACTGGAGCTGCCGTGACTGTCGAGTCATCCGGGAGGTATAGGAAGCGGCGGAAGATGATATCGCTCTCGTAGATATGTTCGTGGCCGTCAGGCAGGATATCTTCCTTCCACTGATTCCAGACGGCGTACATGAAGGTGCCGCCGGGATTAGCAAGCATACCCGCTTCGCCAGAGAGGATGTCCGCTTTGTTCTCTACCCACGGCCAGCGGTAATCTTCGATTTCGCCGGTCTCGGGATCGTACCAGTCTGGATCCAATTCCCAAACGTCCCCGTAGACTGTTGCCCGGCTGTAGAACAGATCCAGCGGCACAGCCTCGCCTTCGGCGACGGTGGTGTTGTCACCCGTCTCGTAGATCATGAAGAACTTGTCGGGAGCGCGCACCGCGTCATCTTCGTAGGGCAGGCCCTCGAACGAGAAGCCATTATCGGTCAGCCAGTCGGTACGGATGGTTGGGTAGAGTTTCATGCCACCAGTCGGACTATAGCGTGGGTCAAGGATCGTGATCTTGTTGCCGATGAGCTGCGAGACGTTGCGTGCTTGCTCAAAGTCGCCCGCAGCGTAGGTGAATTCCGTACCCACACAGTCTGTCGACGAGGTGCTGACGCAGTAGTTCTCGGTGGCGGTGGTGCCGAGGCCGCCCAGTGCTGCCGGGGTGGTCGTCCAGGTCAGGCCGCCATCGAAGGAGCGCCGGACGTAGAGATTGTAGTGATCGTTGCCAACCGTTTGGGCTTTCCAGTTGGGCGACCAGGCGTACATCATCATCACGTAGTCGCCGTCGAGGAAACCGCGGTGGCCCTTGGCCATATCGAAAGGATTCTCCCAGGTCTGGTCATCCAGGTCGTTGTCATCCTCACAGCCTTCAATTGAGGTGCCACCATCACATTGCCGCCATTCTAGTAATTTGGGGAAATCGCTTTCTTTGAGATCATCTGGGATGCTGCCGTCATCGGCGACTGGGAAGGTGGCGGCGCAAGCATCGTTGCCTGTCGCATCTGTACATTCGACGATGGTAGAGCCAGAGATATTAATCGCGGGTGAGAGGCACAGGCCCTTGAGGTAGTTGGGGTTGCTGCCATCGGTGTAGACCCACTCGTCGCACTCCATATTCTCGTAAGCGTAAGGATTATCTTCAGCGGGATCGAAATCATCTGGGATGACCACGCGGCGCAGCATGATGTCCGCTGGACCACCCTGGTTGATGATACCCTGCTTATAGATCAGCATCGCCGCCAGGCCGCTCTCCGAAGTTACTGCCGCGTTTACCGAGTTGGTCGTCAGCGCGAAACGCCGGGCGATCTCGGTCAGGTAGTACTCACCGAGGTTCAGCGGGTCGATCTGGACCGGGAAAAACTCGTACGGTGTGCATTCGTAGCTGGCGCCGACTGTCCAGGGGCTGCACTTCGCCGGTTGGTTTAGCATACCGCCTTGATCCACGATGGGGTTGTTGAACATATCGAAGGAGTAATACCAGACATCCTTGCCGATGTCGATGGGATCCTCCGCTTCGGAGCCATCCGGGGCGATCAATATGTCGCCCAAGGCCTTAGTTTCCTCAGCCGCCATAATCACCCAGGCACTGACAGTCCCATCGGCTTTCGTGTAAGGCTTGAGGTTGAGCCGAACGCGGGTGGAGGCCACACGCCCGTTCAGCACGCGCCCGTCATCGGTCACGCAGATTGGAATCGTGCTGCCACCGGGGGTTTCCCAATTAATCTGAGTGGCACAGAAGTCAGCGCCCTCTTCAGGCCCGTCCAGATTGTCCAGCCAATCCACCACATTCGTGTGGTCGATATCATCGATGGTGTCAAAGTCGATGTAGCAGTACGGATCGCTGGGATTCAAGGTTGTACTAGTCCCTTTACACATGTTGTTGTCGGTCAAGCGTGTGGGCATCGCCATTGGCACGTAAGGCTTGGGCAAGGTATCCGCCAGGTACAGCGACATCGATACCACATCGCCCGCTGTCGGGTTCGCGGGATCGGCAAAGACAAGATCGAAGTCATCATAGCTGATGTAGGAATACCAGATATCCGTCTTGCCGTTGGCAATCGCGCCAGACCAGCCTTCGCCAGGGCCGAGGCCCTGGCCTGGGCGCAACCCTTCAGGGTCTTCCTGCCAGGTTAGAATACAGCCAGCATCCTTGGCGCAGTCCACTGCGGGCAGGTTGGCATCGCGCCCACCAGAGGTCAGGCGTTCAGGTTTGGTCCACATCACGTAGGTGGCCTCTGTCTCGGCTGTTGCAGGATCATCACCGGGGAGTAGCTTGCCGCGCGCAGTCCAGACGCAGGAGTAGGGGACCTCGCCGACATCAGGGAAGCCCTGCAAGGTGTAATCCACGGAGCCCTGGGTACCCGCCACGCCGAAGAGGTCATAGAGGTAGAGTGCGTCTTTGCCATAGGTGGTCTCCAGATCTGCCAGATACGCCGCGTCATCTGTGTCTGCCGGATCCAGTTTGTACAGTGGAGAGCCGGTATCACAGTATTTGCTAACCCAGGCCACAAAGATGTTGTCACCAGCTACCTGGTGAACGACGTTGTGTACACCTCCGGGAGATGCGTGTCCATCCGCCAGTGTGAAGGATGAAAGGAGGGCTGAACGCGAGAGGTTGGTGGTCTTCCAGCTCGTGCCATCGTCGAGCGAAACACCCGCGAAGGCATCGAACTCGCCCAACGTAAGCCCGCCCATGGCCGAGACCTCGCCTTCCGGCTCAAGCGCGCCGATGTCATCGATGTAAACTGCGACTAATGGCTTGGCGTAGTCGCGCGCTTCATAGGCCACGGTCCCTGCATCGTCATCGAGAAGGTAATTGTCCACCGGGCCAACCAGGCCGGTCGATGCCTGGGCCGGGACATAGAAGTCCATCATATAGATGGCGGCTTTCTCAGTCTCGGCATCCGGGGTCTTGGAGATGTTGCGGCGGAAGAGAACGCCATCCTCCGCAAAAACAAACTGGCTGGTCAGCGAAAGCAGGACCAGCACCACAAGAAAGCTGCGTATCCGTCTTGATTTCATGTGTGCTCCTCCTAATTAAACGGATTAAAGTCTTAGCCTAAAACGGCGTTGAAAACGGATCGACGCCCTGGCCTGGCCGGGTCGTCGTCTGGATCTGGATGACCTTGACGAGGTCATTCGCCGACAGCGTGGTGTATTGTTGGCTGGAAAGGGCGATGGCTTCGCTACATTGTGCGTCCAGGCCGATAAAGGGGATGCCAGGTTGTTCGCGCAGCAAAGGGACGATTTGGGCCGAAAAAGGAAGGTCCAGGTCGAAAATGACGAGGTCCGGCGCAATGGTCTGCAAGTGCTGGCCAACGTTGTTAATGGTGGCATCGACGCGGATGACGTCCAGTTCATGTTTGTCTGAAAGGCTGGCTTCGACGCCATCCATCAGCAGGGAATCGCCGAAAAGTACGATCACTTGTCTGTCATCCATCGAAAACTCCATCTCACGAAATACGAAACCGTTGTGGTGGGTATTTTGGGTGATGAAAAGCGCCGGTGCTGCGCCGCCCGCCAACGGTACAGCACCGGCTCCCAAAAGGGCTATCTACCCGGGCGGATCGGATCGGTGCCGCCCTTGCCCGGATTGACGTGCGACCATCCCGGAGGCCCCTTGATGGGGTCAGGATTTTGCGCCCATCCCGGTGGCCGCTTTACGGGCTGACCACCGCCTCGAGCCGCGACCGGCGCGACTGAGATGATCAACATCATCACGACCAACAACAAGATTAACAGTTTCTTCATCACAATCACCTCCTATTCGAATGAGAAAGGAAACCCATTGGCTGTACGCCACCACAAAAGTATCTCTATCATACAAAAACGCAGGGCGCAGCACAATACTGATTCCCTTCCAGGGGGAATGAATTGAAGAATGATGTTAGTGGGCGATAAGACGAAAAAGAATTAATCCTTTTGTCGGAAGAATTAATTCTTTGAAAAAGAGGATTGTTTGAGCGGGTGAAAGACCCCCCCTTAATCCCCCCCAGTGGGGGGGCAGAGAGTTGCAAACGTCCGCCGTAGCTTGGCGGTCTTCATTAATCCCCCCCAGTGGGGGGGAGAGAGAGGAGGGAAAATCTCCGCTTTGCTTACCCGATGCGTTTGGGTGGGATGTCTTTAGGCGTGATCAAGCCGTCGCGGATGGCGGCCAGGGCTGCTTCGTGGCGATTGCGGCATTGCAGTTTGGTCAGGATGTTGCGCACGTGCGTTTTGACGGTGTTGATGGAGATGGGGAACCGTTCGGCGATCTGTTGGTCGGAAACGTTTTCGTAGGCGATCAGCGCCAGAATCTCTTTCTGCCGTTGGGTCAACGCCTGCTCGTCGTCGCCCAGGCCGAGTGGCTGCGGGCCGGGCAGCGGGTGTCGCAATAGTTCCAGAACATGGCTACTCACTTCGGGACTGAAGATGGCCTCACCGCGCATCACGCCGCGCAGCCGTTCCAACAGTTCTTGCGAGCGGATGGTTTTCAAGAGGTAACCCTGCGCGCCGTTGTTAAGCGCCTCGAAAAGCTGAGTGTCCCTGTCGGACATGGTGAGCATCACGATGATGGTGTCCGGCAAGTCGGCCTTGATGCGTTTGGTGGCTTCCACGCCGTCGTACCCCGGCATCTGGATGTCCATAAGGATCAGGTCGGGCTTGAGGCCACGGGCTTTGAGCACGGCCTCGACGCCATCGCTGGCCTCGCCCACCACTTCGAAGTCAGCCTGCGCTTTGAGGATGTTGGACACGCCCTCACGGAACAATTGATGATCGTCAGCCAGCAAAACGCGGATCTTTCTCATCATTTAGCCTCCAGGAAAGGATAGTGTCACCCGTGCACCCTGACCCGGCGCGGATTCCACCGTCAACTGCCCATCGATACGGGCGGCGCGAGCCTGCATAATGTTCAAGCCGAAATGTTGTCCGGCGTTGTGGTGCACCCTAACCGGATCGAAGCCGCAGCCATCATCGGCAATGGTGATGACGACGGTATCCTTCTGTTTATCCAGCGCCACGTCGATGTGTTGCGCCTGACCGTGCCGCACGGCATTGCTCAGGGCTTCTTGGACGATGCGTGTGATCTGTTCGATTTTATCGGGGGGCAAAAACAGCGGCGTGTTGTGGTTGTTCGCCAAGCGCACCGGTGTCTGGCGTTCTGCAGCAAAGGTTTGCGCGATGTCATCCAGCAGTTCGTGGAGCGCCTTGCGCGGCGTTTGCCGGGAGAGCAGGTGGTTGATCGCGGCGCGAAGTTCGTGGGTCGCCTGCCCCACCGCGCGCCGCACGCCTTCGAGTTGCGGCTCGCCTTGCGGGTGTTGCGCGATGCCAGTGAGCTGCATGACTTGATCGACTTGCAGTCCCATATAGCTGAGCGTCTGCCCCACGCCGTCGTGCAACTCCGCCGCGATGCGCTCGCGCTCGTGCATCGTCGCGGTTTTTTCGATTTCCAGGTTCAGATAGGCGTTTTCCAGGGTCATGGACGCGCGGTTGGCAAAACTCTGTCCCAGGATGATCTCGTCCGGACGCCAATGCCGGGGCGTGCGCCGGTCGATCACAAACAACAGGCCGAGCGGCTGGCTCTTGGTCCACAGGGGTAAACACAAAAGCCCGTGGACGCCAAATATGTTGCGCCATTGGGCGGGCACGCGAGGATCAACACGGCCATTTTCAATGGCGATAGAGCGGCGGTGCGTGACCAGTTCTTGCAGACACGGCAGTTCTCCCAGGGGGAGATCGAGGTCTTCTTGCTCCGCCGGGTCGCTGGTGTATGTGGCGACGTTCTCTGCGGTCTGCGTTTCGTCGTCCCACGTGTACAGACAGGCGATCTGGCAGTCGAGCAGTTTGGCAGCCAACGCGGTGATCTGATCGTAGATTTGCTTGAGGTCTAGTGTGCTGCTCAGGGCAATGTTGGCCTGGTGGAGCATGGTCAATTGTTCGGCCAGATCTTCGGTCTCCTGATAAAGCCGGGCATTCTCCACTGCCATGCCGATCTGCTGGCCGATGGTGGTCAACAACTCCAATCTATGGGGCGGAACTGCGCCGCGATGGTACGTGGCCAACAGCAGCACGCCTACTATTTTGCCTCTGGAAATCAGGGGCGCGCAGACAAGCGCCTGCGGATTGTCTTCGGCAATGAAGGCCGCTATATCGAAGCGTTTGTCTTTGTTGGAAAGGTCGGCGATTTCGGTCACCATCGAGCGCATTTCCAGAATACACTGCCCGGAAAAACACTCATCGAGGCGCAAAGGGGGCAAATAGGGCAGGTGCATCTCTGGACTTGCGCCGCTGCGATAGGCGCGCAATGTCAGCAAGTTGTTCATCGGGTCGAGCAGGAAAATGCCCCCACTTTCTATCTCCAGGATCGAGAGCACCGTATCTAACGCGGTGCTGAGGACGGCATCGAGGTGCAGCGATTGACTCAGCGTGGCCGCGATGATGTTCTGTGCGGCCAATTCCATGTTGCTACGGGTGATTTCCTCCTCGAAGGTTTTGCGCTCGGTGATATCCTGGAAGACAACCACCGCGCCTACCAACGCCTCATCCTGATAGAAAGGGGTGCTGACATAGCGCGCGGGAAAGCTGCTGCCGTCTTTGCGCCAGAAAACTTCATCATCGCCGCGCCGCTTTGAACCGGCGCGGTATCCGGCGTGGATCGGACATTCGGTTTCGGGGTAGGGCTTGCCGTCCGGGTATGAATGGTGCCAGGTGCTATGGCTGGGACGCCCGATCAGTTCGGCGACAGTGTACCCCAGCATCTCCGCCGCCGCCGGATTGACAAAGATGTGCTTTCCATCCTGGTCGATGCCGAAGATGCCTTCGCCGGCCGATCCCAGGATCAGCTCGTTACGCTGGCTGAGTTGCGCCAGTGCGGTCTGCGCGAGTTGACGTTCGACGATTTCTTGCTGTAATTGCAGGTTGGCCTGGCTAAGCGCCGTGGTGCGGGCGTCGACTAGTTCTTCGAGATGGTCGCGGTATGCCTTGATTTGTTCGTCGGCGGCCTGTTTTTCCAGGGTTTGTTCGCGGAAATAGACGTAGCCCAAAATCGGGGTGGCCAGAATGTGCATTGTGTTGCCGATGCGGCAGATGATATAATCGTAGGCTTTGTTCGTGAAGCTGTTTACGAGCATAAGCGCCTCGCCAAACAAGAACAGCGCCAGCGCCAGAGAGACGACATTGCGCAGCCATCCCTGCCCCCGGTTGAGCGCGTAAATCGCCCAGGCAATCATCAGTGGGCTGGCAATGTGAAAGAGCCACGAAAATCCGGTCTGGTGAAATTGTATTCCGGGATTTTGTGCGTTGTACCGGGGCCACCATAAAAAGGTCACGAGATAACAGAGCGCCGTAGCCACCAGCCCCACGCGCAAGTAACGCCGCGCCAGGGCGCTGTCATCCAGGATGTAGCGTAGAAACGCCGCGGCGATGACGACAACGGCAGCCATCGCCAAGGCGTGCTCGATGGGTTCAACCAGGCAGGCATCTTTCTCCGTTCCGGTGATGATCTTCGAGGCGATGTGCAAAAACATAAAGGCTTCGCGCACAAAGCCCAGGCCAAAGCCCCATACCAGCAGCTTCTCGCGGGGTAGGTTTTCGTGGCGTTGCCGCGACCATGCCACCCACAGTAGGACAAGCCAGATCACCGCCGGAATGCCGAAGCGCATCAAGTTGTTTTCCTTGGGGCCAGGACCGCCGGCAAATTGCCCCATCAGCAGCCACAGGAAGTCCCAGAATTCCATTGTCGCCTCCCCAAACAGTCGGGTCGTCTTTAGTCAGTCCGGTCAAGCTAAAAGTTGCTGCGCAGTACGAGCGGGAGATAGATGACGTGATATCCGCCGGTATTGCCGGTGCCGTGATAGACGAAAACCCTGCCGCGCTTGTTATCACCTTCTGTCTTGTACTCCGGCGCGCCAACGATAAGATCCACGTATCCGTCGTTGTTGACGTCGCCGGCCGTCCCGGCAGATAATCCATAAAACGTTTCGGATTTGTTGCCTTCACCCCGCCAGACCGGTTGCGCGTCTACACCGGCTGCTGAACCCAGATAAACGAAGGCCGCGCCCTCTTCTCTTTGATCGTAGGTGTAGCGCGATGCGCCGATGACGACATCGCTGTAACCATCGTTGTTCACATCCCCGGCCGTGCCGACGGACGCGCCAAATTGTGCGTAAGCCTGGCCGCCCACGAGCATCCGCTGTGGGGTGGTGAGCACGCCGGTGGGTGAGCCGAGGTAGATGAAGGCAGCGCCCTCATTGGTGTACTTCTGGTTATACAACTGCGCGCCGACGATGATATCGTCATAGCCATCGCCGTTCACGTCCCCGGCTCCACTTACGGTAATTCCGAACCTGGAGCCGGTTTGGTCGCCGTAGAGCGCGGTGTACGTTGCGCTGATACCCTCGGCAGCGCCAAAATACACGAAGACTCCGCCTACATCGGCCGTTCCCGTTACATCGTATCCCGGCGCGCCGACGATGATGTCGTCGAACCCATCACCGTTGAGATCGCCGGCGTAACTCACCGTTAACCCGAATTGCGCGCCGGATTGGCCGACGGTCAGTGTGACGCTGTGGGTGTTGGTGAGGCCGTCTGTCGCGCCCAGGAACACCAGAGCCAGCCCGCCGTTGGGGTAGCCGCTGGCGCCGATAACGACGTCGGCATATCCGTCGCCGTTTACGTCGCCGGCCGTGCTCGCCGAGATGCCCAGGTAACTATCCTTCTGCTCCCCAAGCAGCGTCCATCCCGGCGTCGCCGAAAGACCGGTGGGTGCGCCGTAGTAGACAAAAGCAGCCCCATAAGTTCCTGTACTGATGATTGGGTTTTTGTAATCTCTTGCGCCGATGATGACATCGTCGCATCCATCGCCGTTCACATCGCCGGCTGTACTCACCGCGCCGCCAAAGAAAGTCCCTTGTTGACCACTGCTAACTTTCCAATCTGCCGGGAAGTTGCTGTTGGGCAGGCCGCCCGTTGATCCATGGTAAACGTAGACTGTACCTTCCCGATAAAAGTCTTGTGTATCGTAGGGCGCGCCAACGATGACATCGGCAATCCCATCGCCGTTGACATCCCCAGCAGTCCCAACCGCGTAGCCGAGTTGTTCCCCATTCGTATCACCGTCTGCCGTCCATTCCAGAGTAAATGCCTGCCCGGCATCGAAGCCGAGCACAGTACGGAGCGTCGCCGCGGCACCGGGTGCACCTACCCAGACCAGCAATACAAACGGTAATATAAGCGTGATAAAAATCCGGCGTGTGGCACTCACGATCATGCTCCTGTGTCCTGGAATAGGGAAACGTTATGTCTCTAACTATAGCACGAAAAATCCTACAGTAAAGTTAGAGTAGCGCGTCCTTCCCATTTTCTCATAGTGGGCTAAAATCTGTTTTGGTTTCTCGTACACACCGACTTATGAAAATTAAGAAATTATACCGGTAAACACGGCACGTCATCCCGAGCGGAGCGGAACGACCGTAGGGAGTGAAGCGGAGTCGAGGGATCTCGGCCCACGCAGGCGCAGACCCTTCGACTCCGGGACGCAAAAAGCGCGTCCCTTCGCTCAGGGTGACAGGTTCCGCGAGCGGATACTATTACCGAAGTAAATTCTGAATCTTTATCAGTGGGTAGGGTCGTGTTATACACATAACCGAACTTTATAAAACTTCATTAATCTGGCGCTGCAGGGACGGCGGATTGTGATCCGCCTTAAGCGTTGAAGTAGGACTATTTTTGCAGGAGGCAAATATGACAACACAAACCGTTTTACCCCGCTGGCGAGGCTTCAATTTGTTGGAGATGTTCACCGTCAAAAGCGACGGCGATTTCCACGAAGACGATTTCCGCTGGATGCGCGACTGGGGCTTCGACTTCGCCCGCATCCCGGCGTGTTACACGCTCTGGATCGAGGACGATGATCCCTACAAGCTGCACGAACCGATGTTGGAAAAGGTGGATCGCGTGGTGCGCCTGGGGCAGCAGTACGGCCTCCACATCTCGCTCAATTTCCACCGCGCGCCGGGTTACTCGGTCAACCGCGAGCGCGACGAGCCGTTCAACCTGTGGAAGGATCAGGACGCGCTGGACGCTTTCTGTTTTCACTGGCAGACCTTCGCCGCGCGCTACCGTGGCATCACGTCGGCGGATTTGAGCTTCGACCTGGTCAACGAGCCGCCGCGCCCCGGCGAAGGTCGCCCGCCGCACTACCCGATGACGCGCGAGGATCACGAGCGCGTCGTGCGCGCCGCGGTCGCTGCGATCCGCGCGGTCGATCCCGACCGGCTGGTCATCGCCGATGGGATGGGCTACGGGCGCATTCCCGCGCCGGAGTTGAATGACACCGGCATCGCGCAGAGCTGCCGCGCCTACGAGCCGATGGGCGTGAGCCACTACAAGGCAGACTGGGTCAACGGGCAGAACTGGCCCCTGCCGCAATGGCCCGGCGCGTGGCACTACGGCGAAACGTGGGGCCGCGCCGAGTTGGAGCAGGCGTACCGGCCGTGGATCGATCTGGCGGCGCAGGGCACCGGCGTCCACTGCGGTGAAGCGGGGGCGTTCAGTTACACGCCACATCTTGTCGTGCTGGCGTGGTTCCGCGACGTGCTGGAAATCCTCACACCGCACAACATCGGCTACGCGCTGTGGAACTTCCGCGGCGCGTTCGGCATCGTGGATTCCGGGCGGGTGGACGTCGCCTACGAGGACTGGCACGGTCACAAGCTGGATCGGGCGTTCCTGGAGTTGTTGCAGGCGTTTTGACCTGGCACGAGGCAAAAAAAGGAGGACAGGATGATGAAAAAGGCACTTCAGGAAGCGACGATTAAAATCGATACCGAACGTATCATTGGCGATATCGACCCCAAAATCTACGGGGTCTTTATGGAACCCATTGGTTTCAACCGGAATGGCGTGGTCGGAAATACGCTATACGGCCCGGTTTACAATCCAGACTCACCGCTTGCCAATGCGGATGGGTTCAACACGGAATACATCGAGGCCGCGAAAGAACTTCGTCTCGACAACATGCGTTGGCCGGGCGGCAATTTCACGTCGAGTTACGACTGGCAGGATGGCATCGGGCCAAAGGATAAAAGGCCGGTGCGCAAGGAATTGGCCTGGCGCGTCAACGAGAGCAATCAGGTCGGCACAGATGAATGGGTTCAGTTAAACAGAGCCATCCATTCGGAGAATGTCGTTTGTCTCAATATGGGCACAGGGACGCTCCAGGATGCATGTGCCTGGTTGGAATATTGCAATGGCGAGCCGGGTACATATTATGCGGACCTGCGGGCACACTATGGCCATCCCGGACCCTACGGGATAAAGTACTGGTGTCTGGGCAATGAAGTCGATGGCTCGCCGTGGATCATTGCCTACAAACCTGTGGAGGAATACTGCAAATTAGCCAAAGAAATCGCCAAGGCGATGCGGAGGATTGATCCGCATGTCATATTTATCGCCAATGGTTCATCCTATTATCAGCCGAATATGGAGTGGGTCGAATGGAATTGGAAAGTGTTGAATGAATTGCGGGGCGTCGCCGATTACCTGTCGCTGCACCGCTACTGGGAACATTCGGACGACTACTATGCATATATGGGAAAAGAGGCCATGGTATTGGAAGAAAAGATATCCATTCCAGCAGCGCAGGCCAGAGCCGTACAAAAAATCTATAGAATGGATAGACCTATGTACCTTTCCTTCGACGAGTGGGCGCCGCATCCGCATACTGGCGGATTGCTGACCACCCTCGCCGTAGCCCAGTTTTTCAATGCGTTTATTCGGCATGCCGATATGGTCAAAATGGCGAATTATACCTTGTTGACCTCCATCCTCGGTTACGATTCAACGACGGAGAAGCACTTCAAGACGCCGTTCTTCTATGTATTCAAAATGTTTTCGAACATGTGCCGTGGAAAATCGCTCGACACGTATGTCAGGTGTGATACCTTCGATGTCGACGACTTCTACAAAGGGATTCCTTACCTGGATGTCTCTACAGTTTACGCTGAAGACGATCAGGCAGTGATCCTTAACGTGGTTAACCGCCATAAAGACGAGGCCATCGCAACCACCATCAGCAGTTGCTCAGGGGATTTCGCATCCGAGGCCAGCGTGCAGGAAGTTTATCGTGACGATCCGAAAAGTCCGTATACCTATGCCGAGCGGGACGACTACATCCCTAAAACCCGCACTGTCGCAGCCGATAAGTCAACCATGACCTATACATTTCCGCCACATTCCTTTACGCAGATCGTCATCGGCAGGTGAACTTTGCGAAAAAAACTAAGTCAATGGGAGGTGTCATCATGAAACCAGAACTAATTGCCGATTACAACTGCCGCACGGGCGAAGGTCCGCTGTGGCACGCTGACGAGCGGCGCCTGTATTGGGTCGATATTCCCAACGGGCGGCTGTTTCGTTACGACCCGGCGACGGGCCATCACGAAATGTGTTACGAAGGCCGGCCCATCGGCGGATTCACCATCCAGGCCGACGGCGCGCTGCTGCTGTTCCAGGACAGGGGGACGGTGACGCTCTGGCGCGATGGCGTGACGAAAACCGTCATCGAAGAAATCCCCGCCGAGGTGGACACGCGCTTCAACGACGTCATCGCCGACCCTGCCGGGCGTGTCTTCTGTGGGACGATGCCTACGCCGGAACGTTCCGGGCGGCTTTATCGCCTCGATCCCGACGGGACACTCACCGAGGTTGTGGACAATGTCGGCGTCTCGAATGGCCTGGGCTTCACGCCTGATCGTAAAGAGTTGTACTACACCGACACCACCAAACACGTCATCTACCTGTTCGACTACGACGAGGCCACCGGCGCAATTACCAATCGCCGCGATTTCGTGCGTGTGCCGCAGGACCCAGGCGAAGGCCATCCCGACGGGATGACGGTGGATGCGGAGGGCTATGTCTGGTCGGCGCGCTGGGATGGCAGTTGCCTCGTCCGCTATGCCCCCGATGGGACGGAAGTCCAGCGCATCACCTTCCCGGCGAAGAAAGTCTCCTGCCCCACGTTCGGCGGCCCGGACTACACCGACATCTACGTCACCACGGCGAACATCCAGGGCAAGGAGATCGAAGGCTCCGGCGCGGGCGCGCTCTTCCGCCTCAATTTGGGCATCAAGGGTGTGGCGGAGTTCCGTTCCAGAATCATGATTCCCACTTTCTCAGGAGTACGACAACAATGAAGATTACAACTCAGGATGACGGGCGCGCGCATAAGCGCGAAATGTGGATCGATGGCGAGGAGAAATCTGTCTGCCATCTGTGGGTGATCGACTTCACGATGCGCGTGGGCGCAACCGTGGTGCGGATGGCGGGCATCGGCGGCGTACACACCGAGCGCGAGCATCGCAAGAAAGGCTACATGCGCCACCTGATTGAGGATACCGTCCAGTATATGATCGCCGAAGGCCACGATGTCTCGATGCTCTTTGGCATCGAGAATTTCTACACCAAGTTCGGCTATGCAGCGGGTCTGGCGGCCTTCGAGTGCAAGGTCAAGACGCGCGATGCAGAAGTCGCTGGCGAGACTTCTGCCAAGACGTACATCACCCGGCCCATCGGCCAGGCGGATATGCCCGCCGTGCTCGAGCTTTACAACGCCAACAACGCTACACGCGTGTGCAGCGTCGTGCGCATGATTGAAGATTTCCCCGAATTTCATAAGGGAACGTGGTGGGGCACGCCGCCGGACACGCAATTGTGGGAAGACGCCAACGGCAAGCTGCTGGCTTACGCCGTCTGGGATCGCTACGACAAGGCCGTGAAGGTCGCCGAGGTGGAGGCTTGCACCGACACGCTCTTCCCAGCACTTTTGAACTTCTTCGCCGCGCAGGCCGTGGACAAGCGCTGCGAGGACGTGCAGCTCTTCATCCCGCCCGACCATCCGTTCGCCGAGTATGTGCAGCGCTTCGGCGCGGAGTGGACGGTGACGTATCCGCGTTACGGCAGTGGGATGCTGCGCCTGCTCAACCAGCAGCCGTTTTTCGAGAAGATCGCGCCGGAACTGGAACGGCGATTGGCATTGTCGCGTTCCGCTGAGTATACCGGAACGCTCACGTTTCAGACGGACCTGGGGACGCTGGCGCTGGTCATCAACCGGGGGCGCATCACTTTAGCGGGCAAGTTGAATGAGGGCTTGTGCCTGGAACTCTCACAGGACAAGCTGACGCAATTGGTTATCGGCTATCGCTCCGTCCGCGACGTGCTCAACGATCCGCAGGTCAAGGCGCACGGGGACGTGCTGCCGCTGCTAGATATCCTATTTCCGAAGGGGATGCCGTATATCTGGGTAGCGGATCATTTCTAATTTTGTGTAGTGGCACCTCAGGCGCTCTTGTTTCCCGTGAGGTCAACAGCGATTGTATCAAGTACTTGAAAAATGTTGACCGGCTTCCCAGGCATAACAGCGCCTGTCTCTCCGTTATGAATGTGATGAGGAGAATTCGGCAGGTCAGGGTAATGAGGTGTATTGTCCCAACGTTTGCGGAGTTGCCCTTCCGCATCGGCCCAATGATAACTGTAAATGACTGTGTGTAGATGTTCAATGGCAGTATGCCGTATATATTCTGAGAATTCCAGCATACTGCCATCTTCTAATATCAATCGTACGCGCAAATGCCCCTCGGTTTCCATAATGCGTTCGCGCAGAATATGGAAGTCGGCGATCAATGGATCGTTCAGCAGGCGTTCTTTGATCGCATCGAAATAGTCAAGAATGGGATTCATGTTACGCTTTGGTCAACAATTGCAGACGCGCTTGTAGGTTTTCGGCCATCTGCACCAGAGAGGCCCACTCAACATAATCCATCCGGTCATCAGTTTGCCCGGCCTGGAAGCGGCGATAAAATTCGTCTGAATTCAAACCGTACTGCTGCTCGAATGTGGCGAGATCCTGGCGCAGTTCTTTCAAATGGGTGCGACACACATCGGCCTCGTGGGTCATGAGCTTGTGCAGTGTGCGCTCCATAAGTGGACTGGTTTGTCCGTGTTGATAGAGCGTCGCCAGTCTTTGTAGCCGTTCGGCAATTGTATAATTGGCAGAAACTTTCGCATCTAGCATAAGCGTCACCTCGAATCGTGTACAGGTTTGTATCAATTATATCATAACGGCGCGAAGTTGAACATTCTGTTTGTAGGGCAGGGCTTCATCTCGTCACAGTTCTTTACTTTGCTTCGAGCGGATCGTCAGATCCGCGTGTTATGACCCATTTTAGCTTACAATGGTGAACTGGCGTTCCCCTCCGAGCGAGAATGATAAGACCCTGGTAGGGATAGCCGAGTATCTGAGTGGGGTTCATTTCCGCCAGCTTTAACTGAGACATAGGAGGCACCATGACCGAGTTACACGAGAAATACGCGCCGATCTTGCGCTTTCACCGCAATGAAGAATTCTACCCGATGCGGATCGATGATATGCTCCGGTACAGCGCGTTGTACGTCAAAGATCAGGATGCCCCCATTGTGCCTGCCGGTCGGGTCGCGCCCGGCGATCTGGCCGGGCGCGGGCGATCTGCCGAGGCATTTCTGCGCTCGGTGGAGGCCGGACCGCTCTTCGGCAAGGACGTGATCGGTGGATGGGGAAGCGACGCATTGGAACTGATCTACCGCTGGTCTGCTGCACAGCGTACCAGTCTGGCCGAACATGTGGCGCGCCAGGTGTACTCGTGGTTCAGCCCCAAGACGAAGGACGCCGCGCAGATGTTCTGGTGGAACGGTCTGCTCGCCCAAATCCTGGAGGGGAGCACCAAGGGCTTTTCGTTGCGTGACCTTCCGCGCCTCATTTTGCCCTCGGAGACCCACACCAACGCCGTCGAGCGTTACCGCGCCAGTTTCCGGGGAACGCCGCTCTATACCTACTACTACCGGCAGGTCATCGACGGCGATTATCTGTGTTTGCAATACTGGTTCTTCTACAGCTACAACGATTGGGGCCAGAGCTTCGCCGGGATGAACGATCACGAGGGCGATTGGGAGGGGATGATGCTCTTCTTCCGGCGGGATGCCCTGGGCCGGCCGCAAGAGCCCCCGGCCTACGTCACCTTTGCCGACCACGACTCACGCCAGACCAAGCCGTGGGGCCACCACGACCTCACCTGCATCGGCACGCATCCGGTGGGGTATGTGGGCGCCGGTTCGCACGCCACGTATCCGGAAGCCGGGGCACACATCCTGTTGAAGCTGTACAATCTTATCGACGTCGCCCCCGGAGATGGCGTCACCATCGATCATAGCGATTGGGTGCACCGCATCGACATCGATACGGTCGGCTGGCTGGGTGACTTTCAGGGATCGTTTGGCACGCGCTACTGGTTATCTTTGTCCCGAGCCAGGACGATACTGCAACTCGCGTTAGGGCCGACGGTCTTTGGGCGTTTGATCGGGTTGAAGGTGCCATCGGAGGTCGAATTGCCCGGCGTCAGCGCGCCTCGCGGGCCGGTGAATCCGAACCGCCCGCAGTACGCCAATCCGGTGGCCTGGGCCGGGGCGCCGGTTGGCGGGTAACATCGTAAAAAGCTCGCGTGGTGTTGTAAAATGATTTTACAAATCGAGTCCATTGGCGCGGAGGACTTCGCGCTTTACGATGCCATCCCCAATCACTTCGAGGTGCGCACTGTGTTCCAGGTCGTCGCGCCGGACAGTGGGTTGGGCGGTTTGCAGTTAATCGAGCAGCCCGTCGAGCCGTACCTCAAAACCTACGATAACGACGGCCCAACCGCGTGGGCGCAGGCTTTCGATCTGCAAACCTGGGGCATCTTCGTGGCGTTCGATGACGGCGTGCCGGTCGGCGGCGCGGTGGTGGCGCTGAACGCGCAAGTCTATCCGCTGGATCATTTTCAGCGCAAGGACCTTGCCGTGCTGTGGGACATCCGTGTGCATCCAAACGCGCGGGGGCGCGGGATCGGCGCGCGGCTCTTCCGTCACACAGCAGATTGGGCGCGCGGGCAAGGTTACGGGCAACTGGGCCTGGAAACACAAAGCATCAACGTCCCCGCGTGCCGTTTCTACGCCAAACAAGGCTGTACGCTCGGCGCGATTCACCGCTACGGTTACGCCGGCGTCCCCGACGTGGCGCACGAAGCAATGCTGCTGTGGTATCTTGATTTATGATGAGGGATTGGTAATCGGTAACTGGGCTTTCTCACCACGAATCTTCACGAATCTACACGAATTCGGCGGATCAAAAACGACTAACGACTATACAACTACAAGACTATTGGAGGCTTAGAATGCGTATTTTGATGACAGGCGGTACAGGGGCAGTTGGCCGGATGGCGGTGGCGCGGCTGGTCGAGCACAGGCACGATGTCACCGTGATTGGGCGGAGCGCAGGGATAGAGATCGCGGGCGCGACGTACCGGCAGTGCGATATTGTGGACTTCGCGTGCGTCACGGACTGCGTGCAGGGGATGGAGGGCATCGTCCATCTGGCGGCGATCCCGAATCCGAGCAAGGGCACGAGCGAGGCCATCTTCCACGCCAACTGCACGGGGACGTTCAACGTCTACCAGGCGGCGGCGAACGCCGGCATCAAGCGCATCATCAGCGCCAGCTCGATCAACGCGCTCGGCTTCAACTTCGGCATCAGGCGCTTTCCGCTGCGCTACTTCCCGATGGACGAGGCGCATCCGAGTTTCACGACCGATCCGTATTCCTTCTCCAAGCAGGTGATGGAGGAGATCGGCGCGTATTTCTGGCGGCGCGAGGGCATTTCGAGCCTGTTCCTGCGCCTGCCGGGTGTCTACGAGGTGACGCCGGAAAACGAAGCGCAGGTGACGGCTATGCGCGCGGCGGCGCGGCAGCAGTATCAGGATTTGCTGGCGATGCCGGAGGAACAGCGCCGCGTCATCGTTGAGGGTATCATCGTGCAGCACGACAGACTCCGCGCCGAGCGCACCTTCGAAGTGCCCGATAACTTCCCGCAGTTGCGCGAATTGCCCTACGCACGGGTGATGTTCGGCTACAGCAACTTCTGGGCCAGCATCGACGCCCGCGACTCTGCGCAGTGCATCGAGAAGGGCCTGCTCGCCGATTTCGAGGGCAGCCACCCGGTCTACGTGAACGACGACTACAACTCCGCCGGGATTCCGACGGAGGCGCTAGTCGCATGGTTCTATCCCGACGTGCCGCTCAAGCGCCCGCTTGTGGGCACGGAGACGCTGGTGAGCATCGACAGGGTGCGGGATTTGGTGGGGTTTGAGCCGGAGTATTCAATGGGCCGATGGTTCGGGGATAGTTAGTTGTTTAGAAAAATCCTCACCCGCTTCCTTGATGTCCGGGTTGGGGTTGTCAGTGGCTCGTAATGCAAGTTTCCTAGCCAATGATTGGTCGAGCATATAGTACACTTCAAACAAGCGACGATATTGCCATTCATCTTCTGCCTGCAATAGTGGTTCAGCCAAGTGTTCGATGTGCTGTAAGACCCATTCTTTTGGAATGGTCAGGATCCCATATCGCCCAATCTCAATATTCCCAATATGCTGACACTGACATGCTTGCTCTAGGAATCCACTCAAGATGGCTTCGCCTACCTCCGGCTTGAGTTGGGGAACTCGTTCAAGGTTAAACCACAGGTTTTCTTCGTAGGCATTCAACCATTGTATGGTTCGTTCGGTAAAAAGATTGATAGGTGGTTTCATTTACGTTTCACTTATCAGGCGGTCCAACGACCTGTTTAGCTTCTATTTCCCCCGTCCCTTTTTAACCTCTTCTATGAACGCCGCCGCCCGGCGGGTCAGTTCATCCATATCGCCGGTGTCGAGCAGCTTCTGATTGACGAGACTGCTGCCCACGCCGAGCGCCGCCGCGCCGTTGCGGATGAAGTCCGCCGCGGTGTTCAGGTCCACGCCGCCGACGGGCACGATCTCCAGTTGCGGCAGCGGCGCGCGGATGGCTTTGACGAGCGCCGGACCGCCGATCTCCGCCGGGAAGAGCTTCACCATATCGGCCCCGGCCTCCCACGCGGCGAGCATCTCCGTCGGCGTGAAGCAGCCGGGCATCACCGGGATGCTGTAGCGGTTGCACAGCGCGATCACGTCCAGGTTGAGGGTGGGGGCCACGATGAAGCCCGCGCCCGCGAGGAGCGCCGCCCGCGCCGTCTCGGCGTCCAGCACCGACCCCGCGCCGAAGAGCACCGCGTCGCCGTAACGCTGCGTCGCCTCGGCGATCACGTCCAGAGCGCCCGGCGTCGTCATCGTCACCTCGATGACGCGCACACCGCCCGCCTGGATTGCATCCGCTGCCGCGATCAGTTGTGCCGAACTCTGCGCCCGCATAATGGCGATCACGCCTGTTTCACGGATGAGGTTGAGTTTGTCGGTTTTGTTCATTGTGGTTTCCTTTGTATTGTGGCTTGGCAAGAGCGAGACATGGCGGCTTTATGCAAGTTCTCTCAGAACTTCTTCGGGTGTTTTCCGACTGCGTTTTGTACGGTCGAAATCATGGTCAAAGCTCACAATGGTCAGGTTGAACTTTTCTGCTATTGCATACTGGTAGGCATCATCAAAATCCAGGCTGAATTGTTGTGCTATTGAAGCTACATCGGGTAACTCGTTCGCTGTAATTCGCATGAGTTGGATACCATTGTCCTGCAGATCCTTTGTCATTTTTAGGAATTCGCGGTGATGTTGGCGCCTAAACAGAATAATACCGAGAGAGTACAGAGAGAATTCTGATAGACAGAATTCGGCAGGTGGTATAGTTTGTAGAAACGTTTTGACTTCATCTGCACGATCCTGTGCCAGCAACAACTCCAGAAAGATATTCGTGTCCAGCAGGTATTTCATTCTTCCCACCAGGACAGGATTTGGTGTTGAAGTTCTACAGAGGTTGGCTTGTTGGGTAGATCACTCAGGCAACCTATCCAGTCCAGCCTGAGTCGGGCGGTTTTTTGATCAAGTTCAGCTTGCTGTTTGGCCTGTGTCTTTCGCTGGGATTCTGCCATCGTTTCCGTCAGTACTTGCGTCATCCGAAGCCGCGCCGGTTCATCCAATTGCCGGATGATGTCGAGTAGTTGTTCCAGGTCGATGCTGACATTGGGTACTGTGATGTATTTTTGTTCTGTTGCCATCGTACCTCCTATACAAGCTTACCGCTTGTCTTACAATTTGCTAACACACATACAAACACTTATCATCATTGTATCATAAGCTGGCAAATCCGTTCCAATCCGTTGAGCTTACCGCGCTGTCCTTTTTCCACCACCCGCCACGTCGGCCTTCAGCAGCGCCTGGACTTCGGCTTTGTCGATGATGGGCAGGTCGAAGAGGAGCGTTTGCTTGAGGCGCGTCGCCGCGTCGCCGACGAGGACGCCTTTCTCGATACCAACGGGAGCGAAGTTCTCGGAGAGCAGGCCGTAGTAGAAACCCGCGTTCCACGTATCACCGCCACCCAGCCGGTCCCACAGGGTGACGGGTTTGACGGCGGGCGAGCGGAAGAAATTGCCGTCCGCGTCCGCCGCTGCCGATTCCCAGCGGTGCTGCTCGAAGCTGTCGGGGTAGCGGATGGTGATGGCGACGATTTTGGTGTTGAAGCGCGCGCACACCTCGGCGGCGAAGGCGCGGATGTCATCGTCTTCGATGTGGCCGATGTCACCGTCGTCGATCTGCTTGGCGCTGTACTGCCCGCAGCCCATCCCGTAGAGCTTGGCCATATCCTCGATGGTCGTCACCAGCACGTCGATGTGGTTCGTGACCAGCGGCGTGAGTACGGCCTTCGCCTGTTCCGCCGACCAGAGCGTGGCGCGGTAGTTGAAGTCCATCCCCACCAGGCAGCCGTCTGGTTTGTGGGCCATCGCCTCTTCGAAGGCCGCCAGCAGGTAATTGCGCTCGTATCCGCTGTGCGCTGCCAGCCCAAAGGTGATGCCGGACGTGTGGAAGAGCTGGCAGTCCTTCAGCGCGGCCTGCCAGTCCACCATCCCCGCGTCGAGTTTGGAGGCGGCGGAGAACATGCGCTGGTAGATGCCCGTATCGCGGCGCGGTGTGCGCCCGATCTCGTAGATGAAGCGCCCGATAGGTTCGGTCTTCGGCGCCCAGACGAAATGGCCGGTATCGACGCCGTTCTCGCGGGCGATGTTGCGCAGCATCCGCCCGTAGGGATTGTCGGGCACGCGGGTGATATAGCCTGCGGGAATGCCGAAGCGCGCCAGGCCCATCGCCAGCGTGTATTCGCTGCCCGCCATCGAGAGGTGCACCTGGCGCGTGCGTTCTGGGCGCTCGCCATCGGCGGGTGTGTCGCGCACCATCGTCTCCCCGAAGGCGACGAACGCCGGACCACGCCCGGCGAAACGATCAAGGCTATCTTTCGTGATATCGTATTTTAGTGCGTTCGGCATAGTCCCTCCATAGGATGACACTGACTGCTGTATCAGTGATTGTGTTTAGAAGAACTTTAGCGCAAAGCCGTGAAGATGCAAGGGGGAAAATTACCCAATTTGAAAATGTCGTCAGGGATAGTTGTGACGAAGACGGTGGCTCCCGGCGCTCTCGTCCTCCGCCCGTCTACCGTCTACTGTCTACTGTCTACCGTAGAGGAGGATACACACCACCGGCTATCTTGTCGGCCCAGCGGATGGGTTCAGGTAGACGGTAGCCGCGCCCACAGACCAGCACGACGTCGATGGCGGCGTCCAGACTGATGCGGTGTCCGGTGGAAACGAAAACGGGCTTAACGCCGGTCCGCGTCCGCACGACTGCGCCGATGACCTCTCCATCAGCGCCATCGTCGTGGAGGTAGGTGTAGTTGCCTCGTTCGCGCGCCGGTTCGTCATAGTTGCCTACCAGTCGCCGCTTGGCGCAACCGATGGATGGTTTGTCTACCAACAACCCCACGTGACTGGCAATGCCGAGGCGTCGCGGGTAGGCGATGCCGTGCCCATCGAACAGTAGCAGGTCCGGCGTGAGGGAGAGTTTGGCCAGAGCATCTAAAACTGCGGGCGCTTCGCGGAAGCTGAGCAACCCGGGCACGTAGGGATAGTCCACCGGACGCTCTGCCGTGACGTATTCCACCATATCCATGCCGGGGAAGTCGAACGCGACGACGGCTGCCCACGCGATCCCGTCACGGCAGCTGGCATCGACCCCTGCGATGGTCGTCACGGGACCGAACGCCGTCTTGCGGATGACTTTGGCAGCCAGTTCCCGTTGCAGCGCGATGGCTGCAGCCGGGTCGATGTCCCACGGATGGAAAATTTTCTGGACGATGCTCATAGTGTTGAGGAAAAGAGGGCAGCTTAACCTGCCCTCTTGGTTGACCCCTGTCGAGTATCTGCGCCTCACTTTAGGGCATCTTCGTGCCACATTCGGGACAGAACTTCGCGCCTTTGGCTTCGGCGCCGCAGTTGGGACAGACGCCAGCGGGTTGACGCTCGATTTTCGTGCCGCACTCCGGGCAGAATTTTGCGCCGTGAGTCTCCTTGCCGCAGTTGGGGCATGCATCGACGACGGGCTGCGTCATCGGGCTGCCACATTCCGGGCAGAACTTGGTGCCGGCGGGAGCGGTTGTCCCGTCGTTGGGGCAGCGCGCCACAGCACTGCTCGCCTGCTTGACTGCCGAACTCACCTGCTTGAAAGCCTCTCCCAATCCGAGCGCGCTGGCAAATCCTTTCAGAGCTGCACCGGCTTGCTCCGCCTGGGATTCGGCGATTTCGGCGCGACGCGGCGTGTCGTCATTGCAGTAACCGCTCTGTTCGTCGAAACACGACAGGCACACGACGCGCAGACAGGTCGGACATTCGCGGAAGCGAGGACTGACCTGCCGCCAGGCCTTCTCCAGTTGTTGGGGCGTCATCGTCAGTGTGTAGCGTGGATCTTCTGCTGTGCTGCTGGCAAGTGCGCCGCCGATACCAGGAACGTTGCGCAGCAATCCGCCCAGCGCCTTGCGCCCGACATCTTTGGCAATCGTCGCGGCGACTTCGGGCTGGCTGCGGAACTCGCGGTCGCAGGCTTCGCAGTAGAACACGGCGTACGGTCCCATGCCGTCATTGCGGATATCATAACGTGGCATTCGACTCAACTCTGACATAGCAATCAGTGTGACTCCTTTCTTCTCGAAATGTAGGGATATTGTACCGATATTTTGCCAATCGCAAAGCCGCTTTTTGGGTCAACGGGCGTTCAGTTCACGGATTTGTCTCAGCAAGCGCTCGAGCCGTTTGACCTTTTGCAGCTTGGGATAGGTCTTCGTGACCATCATCGTGTATTGTTTGAACCAATACTGAAAGTCCTCGAAGCGGCCATAGCGCGCCATCGCTTGCTCTTTGTGGAAATGCCACGGTTTGAGGCCCGCGTAGTGCGTGCCGAACAGCACCGTGAGGTTAGGGTAGCCGCTGAACCCGCAGAAACGGATATCCACGTTGTGCCACGTGCCCGACCAGCGCATCGTGAGGTACTGCATATCGGGCCACTCGAACAGATCGCCGATGTAGCGCAGGGTTTCGGGTTGCTGGATGTCGGCCTTGACCGCCGTAAACTCGGCCATCGAAGGCTCTAGGACGATGAGCGCGGTGTTCACACCCATATTGGTGGGATCGTCTTTCACGCGGTCGGTGATCGCCTGCGGGATGGGTTGTCCGTGCGGGCAGATGGGGTTATAGGCTTCGTGCCAGCGCCACGTGCCGTCGGTTGCCACGCTCGGCGGGATGATGTACTTCCCGCCGGCGTCGTAGTCCAGGAAGTGCTCTTTGGACTCGTTGAGGATGCCCGCAGGCGTGTCGAGCGTGAACAGGTGATCGTAATGCTTGATCGGCAGCACGTCGGCGTCGAGCGCGACGAGCTTTTCGTAGCGCAGTCCCAGGTCGCCGTCCGCACCGAGGCGGAGCATATGCATCCGCGTGAAGACGTAGGGGATGTATTGCCGCGCCTGCCGTCGCTTGTAAGGGACAAAGAGCGGTTCGACTTCGACGACGTGATCGAACAACAGCCCCAGCGCATAACGTGACTCCGCCGTGATCTCCGGCGTCACCATACAAACCAGATCGGCCTGCGTCTTCTGGCGGCGCAGGCCGTAGGCCAACGTCAGCACGCCGGGCAGGTAGTTGTCGTTCATCATCAGCAGCGTGACGTAGGCGAAACGAGACGAGCCATCGGCTCGTCTCATTGGGTCAGGTGTGGAGTAGGGAGTTCCCATAATAGAGCGCAGATCTCAAGCGGGCACTTTAAGTTGTTGTAATCGCTCGCTGAACCAAACATTGACCAGGGTTTCGGTGGAGAGGCTCTGCCGTTTGGCAACATGGGCTAATTGGTGCGCAACATTTTGCTCTAGAGGCACCAAGATAACGCGGCGTTCGAGATCAACCTCGAAATGGGCTTCGCTGGTTTGATCCCAGTAATCGCTCAGTTCGTGAGCGTCCCAAAAATCAACTGCCGCCTCAATGCTTTCGAAGTTTTCAGGTATCGGGTCGCGTACTTTATTTTTGGCGTTCATATTGTCTACGATCCTTCTGCGTCATATCTCGCGCACTGATAACCAACGCTCTCTACCTCCATTGTATCATAGACTGCCTCTCTGTTCAATCCGCCAAGGATTTGGGAGACGATCCCGTCGCAGATCACTTGTCCCTTATCATATTTTCCATCCATGCGGGGAAAAATCGATGCAGCGCGATGAGGGTCTTTACCCACCCCACCTGAATCTCATATCGATCTTTGTGGATGCCCCGGAGTGCTTCCTGCACGAATGCGACGGGAGACATCTTGAGTTTCGAATGTTCTCTGGTCATATCAGTATCGACCAGGGGCGGCACAATTTCGAACACCTTGATCGTCGTATCTGCCAACTGGTAGCGCAGCGCCTTCGAAAATGCGTGCACCGCGGCCTTGGTGGCACAATACACCGGGGCGCTCTTCTTGGGAATGAATCCCAACATTGAGGAGACGTTCATGACCGCTGCGTTTGACTGACTTGCCAGCACCGGCAGCATCATGCGTGTCAATCGCATCAAAGCGGTGAGATTTATGGCGATCTCTTCCTCGATCTTTGACAGAACGTTCTCGCCGGTCGCGAAATCGTAGCGATACTGGACTCCGGCGTTGTTGATGAGCACATTCAACTGGGGGAACGCTTGCTGTATGGCCCCCACGGTGCGTTCCAGCTCCGCCGGATCCGCGATGTCACAGTGGATCGTGTGGATTTGCGGGTATTGCGCTCGCACCGCATCCAGCTTGTGCTGATCACGCCCGCAGATGATGACGGTGTTATCCAAACTTGCCAGCGCCTCGGCAAACGCCAGACCGATCCCGGAGCCTCCGCCTGTAATGAATACTGTGTTCTGATGCAATTCCATTGTATGTTCTCCTTTTTCTGTAAGTATTTAAGGTTTCATCTACAGTGGCTACTATACAGGAAGGTAGATCGGCTGTCATTGATGTATGTTAAGAAAGAGGGGGAGGTGGACAACGATTTGTCCACCTCCCCCTTTTCTATGAGAGCGAAAGGGTTTACTTCTGTTTCATACTTGACCGAATCCTGCTCAGCGATTCGGGCGTGATGCCCAGGTATGAAGCAATATGGTATTGGCTCAATCTCCGTTCGAGATCCGGGTAATCCCGCAAAAACTGTTCGTACCGCTCTTGGGCATTGTGCATCAGGAGTTCCCCCTCGCGCTTCTCTTTGAGAATGAACAATAGTTCGGCCAATTTCCGGGCGACGATCTGCCAACACACATGGCCGTCCAGCAAGTCTAGGTACGTTTGATGATCGATGGCGAGCAGCCTGGTGTCTTCCAGCGCCTGAATGAAGAATTTCGATTCTTCTCTCAGTAAAAAGCCGCTGTAAGAAATCGCCAGCGTATTTTCCACGCAGAAGTGCTTGTTGGCTTCATTCCCATCCATATCGATGTAGAACAGGCGCAGCAACCCTGATCTGACGAATCCGATGTATTCCGGCACGTCACCCGCCATCAGAAAGTACTCGCCTTTCTCCAGCGTGATGATCCTTTTGCGCTGCAAAAGCCTGCGCAATTCCTCGCGGGGAATGTTATTCGAGAAATTCATCGCATCGGCAAGCCTGTTCAGATAGTTTGATCCTGCGACCATCGCGCCGATCCTTTCTCACACTATTGCTGTGGCATCTCTAGCAGAAAATTTTCCATCCGCAGACTGTACCCGCGAATCTGGCCTTTGGGCGCGTCATCGAGGATGTAGTTGACGACGTAGATTTCGCCCGTGTCCGCACCGGCGTCAGCAAACTGCACCCAGCCGGAGTAGCCGGTGTCGCTGGCAGGTGAGCGGTCGAAGTCCAGCGGCAGGATGCGCGTGTGCGCCTGATTACGAGCAGGGGCCAATGCGGAGTCCACATCGGTGAGCGCCGCGAAGAAGTTCTGCGTCCACCAGCCGGTCCAGCCCAGGCCGCCCTGCATAAAGCGGTGGGTGATAAGGACCTGCCCGTTGTTCAGCCAACCGGCGACGGGCCGGTGACAGCCCGGCAGCGGAAAGGCAATCGGCTCACTCCACGTCTCGCCGCTGTCGCGGGAGATCGCTTTGTAGCAGTCCCATCCCTGCCCGGAGTTCTCGCGCATAAAGGCGACCACCGTACCATCGGCGAAGGGCAGCAGCGACGCTTCGCACAGATTCAGTCCCGCCTGTTTGCCCACGATGATCGGGCCGCGCCACGTTGCGCCTTGATCGTCGGACATCCAGAGGCGCTGCACCAGGTAGCCAAAACCCGCGTCGCGGTAATGGCAGGCTAATAGCCAACGCCCGTTCGGCAGCTCGCACAACCGGTCGGGCACGATGCCTTGCGCGGGCGTTGCGACGGGATCGCTCCACGTTGCGCCTTCGTCCGCGCTGAAGTAGAGCGGATTTTGGCACAACTCCGGCAACAGGCTGCGTTCTTCGGCGTAGAGTTTGTCCACCACGATGACGAGACGCCCGTCGCGCAGTTGTGTAATGCGCGGGCAGTCGTAGAACGGCAGACCGTGCGTGGCTTCGGTGAGCGGGCGCTTGGGCGACCATGTCCGGCCCCGGTCGGTGGAATCGGTGAGCATGATGCGGGTGTACGAGCGATCGCCGTGGTGCGTACATTCGGCAAAAGTACAGACCAGCTTCCCGGACGGCGTCAGAGCCACATCGGGGAAGGCTTCGTAGATGCTATCGTCGCGGCTGATGGTGAATTTCTGCATTTACTTCTACACTCCCACATACCCCAACCGCAGTGCAAACCGGTACCGCCCCGGATAAAGCAAAAACTCCTCATGCACCGGCGCGAGCCACCCGTCATCGCCGCCGACGCCCATGTGCCAACCGTCCAGGTGCAGGATAACATCGTCCAGCCGAGTGAGCGCGTAGGGATGCCGCGCCGCTTCGAGGTCCTGGATTGTGTAGTGCAGCGCGTCGAAGTGCAGGCGCTCCAGGCCCTCGACCCGCAGGCCCGTTCCGGCGGCGTCCGTCAGGGTTAGCCAACGCACGTCTTCCTTGCCGCCGCACTCCGAGGGGTAGATGTAGGGTGTGTACTGTTCATCCACCGTGCTGTGATAGATCCCCACCGCTGCGCCGTGTTTGCGATCTACGTAGTTCTCGTGCGGGCCGCGCCCGTACCATGTGAGATGCTCGAATCCGCCCGGCATCCGCAGTTCCAGGCCGATACGTGGGACGAAGGGTAAACGCGCATCAAGCAGCGCGTGCATCTCGATCAGGATGTCGCCATTGCCGTAGATGCGGTACACGACTTCACTGTCAATCCCGGCGATTTGTCCCTCGGCGCAGAGCCGCGCGCAGATGCGGATTTGCGCGCTCCCATCGCTGATCCGCGCCGTCTCGAAGCCGGCCACGCGCCGGACAAGGCGATCTAATCCGGCGGCGCGCCACTTGTGGATGTTAGCCGGTGGATTGCCCATTAGCAGGTCAATGTCGGTGGGCGCACGGTAGAAGGTTTCGAGCGGGCCGCGTGTGAGCAGCGGCAGGCCGTGGACTTCGTAGGCGATGAGTGCGCCTGTGGTTTTGTCGAAGGCCACGTGGAACTCCGTCCCCTGGATGACGATTGCGCCGCCGTCGTCGTCCACGGTCAGATTGTTGCCAGGTGACGGGCTGGCTGCCAGCGCGTGCGTCGCCGGGAAGGGGATTTCGAATTGTTCCCATGCCACCTCGTGCCCTTGCGCCGCCCACGGGGTATCGGCGTTCAACACGAAGCTGATTTTCAGATGATATTCCTCACCAGGGAGAACCGATTCCGGCGTGTGGAAGGGGACGTGCAGCCGTCCTTTTTCGCCCGCGCCCAGCGCCAAAGGCGCGAGGAGCCCCGCTTGCTGCGCGACACCATTCTTGGTCAGTTCCCACCGGATGTCCAGATGGCTCATGTCGAGGCTGTGATACTGGTTCCACACGACAAACTCGCCGCCTAGTGCATCTGCGGCCTGCACGCGCACCGGCGCTTGCACCTTCTTCACTTCCCACGCGCCGGGATGCGGCGTCAGGTCGGCGGCGACGATGCCGTTGGCGCACATCTGCGGGTCCTCGTTGTCGCGGCTGTAGTCGAAATCGCCGCCAAAGTCACCGCCATAAGCATAGAACGGGATGCCGGCAGGCGTGTGATGCAAAATCACCTTGTCGTGCCAGTCCCACACGCAGCCGCCGTGAAAGCGTGGGTATTCGTCCACCAGACCCCAATACTTGAAGAAATTGCCGGTGCTGTTGCCTTTGGCGTAGGCATATTCGCACATCATCAGCGGGCGTTTTTCGGCGGTGTCGACCATCGCCTGGCGCACCCATTCGATTTTGGGATACATCACGCTGAACACGTCGCTGACTTCCGGGCCGGGGAAGCCGCTTTCGTAGTGGATGAGGCGCGTGGGGTCGTAAACGCGCAGCCAGGCCGCCATCGCCGCGTGGTGCGGGCCGGCGCCGGATTCATTGCCGAGCGACCACATGATGACGCACGGGTGGTTCTTGTCGCGCTGCGCCAGGTGGATCGCGCGTTCCAGATAGGCCTGCGCCCATGCCGGATCGTGGCTCAATTCTCCCTGCACGCCATGCGTCTCCAGGTTGGCCTCGTCGATGATGTAAAGGCCGTACTCGTCGCAGAGATCGTACCAACGTGGGTGCGCGGGATAGTGACTGGTGCGCACGGTGTCGAAGTTGAGCTGCTTCATCAGGATGATCTCGCGGCGCATATCGTCATCGGTCAACGTGCGCCCGCGCTCCGGGTGGAACTCGTGGCGATTGACGCCCCGCAGCACCAGGCGTTTGCCGTTGAGACACAGCAGCCCGTCCTTGACCTCGATCCGGCGGAAGCCGAACCGGCAGCTCTCGAAATCCACCGCCGCGCCGTCTGGAGCGATGAGCGTCAACACCACCGTATACAGGTGCGGCGTTTCCGCCGTCCACGGCTTGGGGGTGGGGATCGTCGCCACGAGTTTGGCGCAGGCGGTCTGTGTTCTCGGCGTGGCGCGGAAGGTGGTCTTTTCTTCCACGCTCGCCCGCAACGGTTCGGCCAGCAGCGGCGCGCCCCGGTCATCGTAGAGCATCGCTTCGACGGTATAATCGTTCATATTGACAATGCGCGGGATGTAGGCATCAATCTCGACGAGGCCACCCCGGTAGCCATCGTCCAGCGTCGCGCGCACGGTGAAATCGCGCAGATATACGGGCGGCTTGCTGATGAGCCACACGTCGCGCTGGATGCCGCTCATGTGCCACATGTCCTGGTCTTCGAGATAGAAGCCGTCGCTGTAGCGCATCACCTGCACGGCGAGGGTATTTTCCCCGGCGTGGACATAAGGCGTGATGTCGAACTCGGCCGGCAGGCGGCTATCCTGGCTGTAGCCGACTTCGTGGCCGTTTACCCACACGTACCAGGCCGAGTCCACCGACTCGAAGCGCAGGAAGATGACGCGGTTCTGCCAATCGCCGGGAACGGTGAACGTGGTACGATAGCAGCCGGTGGGATTCTCCTCCGGTACGAAGGGCGGATTGGGCGGAAAAGGGTAATGCACATTGGTGTAAATCGGGCGGTCGTCGAAGGCCAGCGCATCCCAAAAAGCCGGCATCTGCCAGTTTCCCGGCACTGCGATGTCGGCCCAGGCTTCGTCGTCATATTCTGCGCGATAGAAGCCCTCCGGCGCAGCATCTGGATTGCACGCCAGGTGAAACTTCCACTGCCCGTTGAGCGATTGCACGTAGGGCGACGCCGCGCGGTCGCCCGCCAGCGCCGACGCCGCGTCGGGATACGCGCCGAGTGGCGTGTGTCCGGGCAATTTGTTGCGCCCGACGACGGCGGGATTTTCCCAATCTTGTTGTTTCGACATAGTGATGCCTCCTGCAAAAATCCTGAATTCGTCATTCGTTCCCTGATTCGTGGCCGGCAAGCTCGATCTGGTCATTTCTCTCCCACACGCTCGCCATTTCAATCCCAAAGGCCCTGGGAACCGTGGCGACCTTAGTAAAGCGACTGTGCAGCCACTCGCTATCGTAGGGTTCCCAGAAGATGCTCTCCCCGCGTGTCGTGTTGACCTCGCCGGTGAAATAGGCCGCCCAACTTTGCCGGATGGTGTGGTTGATGTGGACGATCACGTAATCCGGGCGCCAGCGCACGGAATTGTAGTCCCCGCGCGTGAAGCGCACCGCTGAATTGGCCGCCGCCGCCTCGACAATGTGCCACGGGTAGGCGTAGATCACCACACGGTCGCCCGGACGCGCGTGCTCGCTAACCCAGCGCACCACTTGTTCCACGCCATCGGAAGGCGTCTGCACGATGCTGCGGTAGCCCAGCGTGGCTCTGTTCCCGATGTAGCGCGCCCCCACCCATTGATGGCCGTTCAGATTGAAGTCCGGGTAGCACATCACGAGATCGACGCCAAGCAGCAGGACGGCGACTACGCCAATGCCCATCGCCACTGTCTTCTGCCGCGCCGCCAGCGTGAACCACTGGTCGGCGGCCAGAATCGCCAGCACCGGCAGCACCGGTATCATATAGAACGTCTGCGCCAGCGGCAGCAAGACCAGGCCCAGGAAATAGCAGGTGACGATTAGTATCAGCAAGCGCACCTCTGGCCGGGCCTTCCATTGCAGCGCGGCAGTGAACATGCTGACCAACAAGCCCGCGCCGATCAACGGGCTGGACTTGAAGAGCACACACGCCAGGTGCAGGACGGCGGCCTCGCTCATAAAGGCCGGACTCCACTGCATCTCGCGGTCGAACCTGTCGAACAGGCTCGCAATGATCGCCGTGTTCGTGGTATGATCCGGCGGGACGACCATAAACGTCCCCAAGGCCAACGTGAGCACGAAGCACGTCAACAACAGCGGCGCGACGCTCTTGTGACGGTGACGCCATGCCCAGACCAGCGCCGCGATCCATCCGCCACATGCGAGAATGAAGTGCAGGCGCAGCAACGCCTCATCGCGCCATTCCGGTTTCAGACTGTTGAGATTGAGCCACCCGAAGAAGATGACGGCGCTCATCAGCGCCAGGAGCACTATGCCGTTGCGTAGCTCACGTTCGGACAGTCTCTCTCGTTGTTCTCCGTGCTCTCTGTGTCTCCGTGGTATATTTTTTGCGAGGACATAAAAAATGATGGCCGGGAAGATGACAATGCTCGTGAATTTGCCCGATAGCGCCAGGCCAAGCGCAAGCGCCGTCACCGTCGCCCAGCCTATCGTCCCCTTTTCACGCAGATATGACAGCGCGGTCAACAGCCAGACAAAGGCGCAGGCGACGTAGACGTCGGTCTCCGTGAAGGCCACTCTGGCAAAGGAGAGGAAAAATGGGCTGCTTGCCAAAATGAACCCGGCGAGCAGCCCGGTTTTCGTGTCGAACTCGCGCTTGCAGAACACAAACACGCCAATGAGGGTCAGCGCCCCTGCCAGGCAACTGAGCAGGCGCGCGGTGAGCAAATCGTCGGTACGCAGTAACGCATACACCACAGCGACAGTGGCCATCGGCAACCGCGTCTGGCTCGGATCGGAGGGCGAGCCGTGCAGCCAGCCGCCCGGCGCCAGGTAGGCGCGCGCGATGTCGAGGTCGGTTTGCTCATCCCAGGAGATGCCTTGGCGGTTCACCACCGGCAGGAGTAACGCGCAATAAACGACGAGAATCAGGCAGAGGCAAACCACGGGCCGGTCAAGGATGAACTTTAGCCATACCTGTATACGCTTCATACGTTTTCTTGAGAGTCGGATTTGTGGCGTGAGTTGACAACTCGCACCACGTTATGGTCGCATCGTCAGCCGGTAAAAATTGCCGCCTGCTCCCGGCAGGACGCGGAAGTGATCCCGCAGTCTGGGATAAACCTGATCTACGTAGACTGGGCGGTCGCCGACGCGGACGGTCTCGATCATTTCCTCTAACAGACTATCGGCAATCTGGCCATCGCTGCCAAACGGCGTCGCCTCTTTGATGATGATGTTGGGACGCAGTCCTTCGACGTGCGCCAGATAGTACATCGTGTACAGCGCGCGCCAACTGGTCACCAAAAACGCATTTTCGGGCAGCATCTGAAGGCGCATCGTATAAATCATGCGCGGCTCTCTTAGGTTTTCCAACGGGTAAGGATACGTCTCTTGCACGAAGGTCCCTTTGCCGGCTTTGAGCGCATCCCAACGCGCATCGGCGTATGCGGCCACAACCACCAGCGCGCACAATATGACTATCAGCGGGTAGAGGTAGCGCGTCCAGTTTTGGCGTTTCGCCAGAAAGCGTCTGGTCCATTCCAACGTTCGCCCAATCCCCACGCCGATGGCCGTGCTGATGAAGATGTATGTGACGAGGTAGAACACGTATTGATCCCCTGGACGGTAGTTGAGGATAAACAGCAGCATCACCAGGTAAGCGATGACCATAAAGACGCCCAGACTCAATGCGGGGGCCGTAGGAATGGACTTGACGAACGCTCTGGTGCGCGTCTTCGTGTCATCAAGCTCCGGGTTTCCGGTGCTCTTGGCGAGTTGTCGCGCGCTGTGATTGATCTCGCCCAGGCCAAGCAGCGCGAACCCGATCATCCACAGTGAAAACTCCTGGCTCAGGACGCGGTTGAGATACTCGCTGATTGCGAGCGCGAAACTGCCTTCTTCCGGGAACATCACGCTGCGCCATTGAACGCTCATGAACGTGATCCACCAACGCTTAAAGACGTTGTCCATATCGGTGGTCTGTAGCCCCCATGCCGAACGTGAGGAGGACATCGTCATCTGGAAGAAGCTGGACGGTGGATTGTTGAGGTCCAGCAGGATGAACGTCCCGAAATAGAGGACGATCCCGATGCCGAACCCCACCAGGGCAGAGCGCAGACAGGGCCATCGCTGCGCTTTTGGCTGGAACGCCAGTACCCACAGCACAAACAAAGGCGCGGTTGGGGCGATCAGCGCCGCCGATAAGTGAACGCCGAGCGCCAGACACGCCAACGCCGTCGCCCACGCCAGCGCGCGACGGCGCGCGAACGGATCGCGCTGCCAGTAAGCCAGCAGCAGCAAAACCGCCGTCAGCACGGCCATCCCCGGCGTATAGACTTCGGCGATGATGGCCTGCGACCAAAACGTATACGACAGCGCCAGCGCCGCGCTGCCTAACGCCGCCCCGATTCGGTTGCGCGTGAAGAAGCGCGCCAGCAGATAGACGCCGCCTACCGTCCACGCCGCGCACAGCGCCGACACCAGATTGACGCGCCAGGCGGGCGAGTTGAGCGGCAAGAATCCCACCACGCGCGCGAACAGTAGGTACACGGGATAGCCGGTGGAGTGGGTGATCCCCAGCGTGTAGGCGAGCGTCTGGAATTCGGCGCTATCGCCGTAGAGGATGTCCGGGGCCAGTGTGCGCACGTAAGCCGCCAGCGCCACAAGGCCGATCAGGGCCGCCAGCCCGTAGTCTTTGCGATCAGGTTGGGTCATAGTCGTCAGTCGTTAGTCCGATAGTCAACGTTGGAACGTTCAAACGCTTGAACGTTCCGACGTTTCTTTCTTGCACAGGCCGGTTTCTGACCGCGCCCGTAGGAGCTACACCAATTGGATGACGGCGACGCCGTAGCAGTCTAGGGTGAGTATCGCGTCCGTCGTTTGGCCGGTCAGCAGCTCTGTCTTGCCGGCGGGGACGGAGACGGTTTGCGGCGTCTCCGTGTGATTGAGCACGAATAGCAGCCGCCGGTCGCCGTTTTCGCGCACGGAGACTTCGACGCCCTCCGGCGGCGTGGCTACTGCTGTCACGCCTGCGTGGGCCAGGATGTCGGCGATCAGGCGGTCGTAGAACGCCTCTTCTGCGATATTCGTTCCCAGGAAATAGCCCCAACCTTTGCCAAAGCGGTTGCGTGTGAGTGTGGCAAAGGGTTGCAAGTGCCATTCCGTGTAGGTGGCGAGGGTCTCTGCCGTGGTGGGCTGCACCCATTCGGCGGTTTGCGTGGCGGTGTAATCGCCGGCAAACGCTCCGCGCCCTTGTACGACGTAGGTGAACGACAGGCCGCGCCCCCAATCGTGATCGAGCGATTCGTATTCTTCTATCGTGATCCCCATCGCATCGGATAGCAGGCCGGGCAGCGTGCGGTCGTGGCACAGGTTCGTCTCATTCTTGACCCCGGTGCGACTATCGCAGAACAGCACGCCGCCGTTTCCGACGTAGTCGCTCAGCGCGCGCGCCACCGCGTCGGGCAGCACGTACAGGTCCGGCGCGAACACGGCGCGATAGGGCGTGAAGTCATCGGTCGGCTTGATCATATCCACGTTGACGCCCGCGCGGAACAGGGCGGCGTAAACGCGCTCGACGGCTGCGTGGTAAGTGTTCCCGGCGTAACCCGGCTGGATGCGCAGCGCCCAGATGCTATCGTAGTCGTAGATGATCGCCACGGACGCCTTGACGGTCGTGCCTTCCAGCAGCGCGCTCAGGCTGTGCAGGTCGGCGGCGGTTTGGGCGGCTTCATTGTAACGCCGCAGTCCTTTGCCATCGTGACCGAGCAAGCCGTGCCAGTATTGCTCGCGCCCGGCGGTGCAGGTGCGCCAGCGGAACCAGACCATACCATCCGCGCCGTGCGCCACTTGCTGGAACGCGATCTTGCGGATTTCGCCGGGACGGGGATTGCGCCCGTAGCTGCCCCAACCGCCCGGCCCGGCGGTCTGCTCCATAATCCAGAAGTTTTGCTTTTTTAGCCCGCGCATCACGTCCGCGGCCTCGGCGGCCTTGTAGGGGATGTCGGGCTTGCCCCACACGGGGTAATTGTCCCAACTGACGAAATCCAGGTCTTCGGCCAGATCGTAGTAGTTCAATTCGTGGAACAGCCCCATCAGGTTGTGTGTCACGAAATGTTGCGGGTTGACCTCGCGCAGGATTTGCACCTGGTCGCGTTGGAAGCGCACGTTCAGCCACGAGTGGAACCGCTGCCAATCCAGGCACGCGCTTGGATTGTGTGTGTTGCGGTCAACAGGAATCTGGATTTCACCCCACGTCCCGTACCCGTGTCCCCAGAAGTGCGTCCCCCAGGCTTGGTTGAGCGCGTCTAGCGTCCCGTACTTCGTTCGCAGCCAATCCTGGAACGTCGCGCGGCACGTATCGCAGTGGCACACCGGGTTGCCGAACTCGTTGTCGGTCTGCCAGCCGATGACGTTGGGTGTGTCCTTGAAGTGCTCCGCCATCGTGCGGGTGATGCGCTCCGAGAGCAGGCGATACGCGCCGGACGTGAAGCAGTTGTTCTTGCGCACGCCCCACACGATGCGCGTCCCATCCGTTTGCATCGCCAACGTCTCCGGGTACGCGCGCGCCACCCACGCCGGCATCACCGCCGTCGGCGTGCAGAGGATCGCGCGGATGTCGTAGCGCGCCAGCAGCGCCAGCGCATCATCGAGCCAACCGAACTCGAAGCGGCCTTCCTGTGGTTCCATATTCACCCAGGCAAACTCCGCCAGGCGGACGACGTTGAACCCCACCGCCTGCATCATCTGCGCGTCGGTCTCCCAACGCTCACGCGGCCAGTGTTCCGGATAATAATCTACACCGATGTACATTCTTATGCTCCTCTTTGCTCACCTTTTGCTCACCGCCCCCGGAAACGGGGGCTGTGAGTGGAAATGCTGCTAAGTCATCCGTCACTATGGTCAGTCGAATAACAAAAATTGGAACGTTCGAACGGCTCACGCCCGGCGTTATGCCTTCGAACGTTCCAACTGGAGGGAATCACAATCGTTGTTTGCTCAGGGCTATGGGCGATTCATTTGCGAAGGGACGCAGCCGCACGCGGTAGCGCGTCTCGACCGGCTTGAGCTGGTACTCCGGGCGGCGCCCCGGCCCGCAGCTCGCGCTGCCCAGGCCGGATTGGGCGTAATCCAGGTTGAGCGTGATGTCGTCGCGGCGTTGTAGTTCGTAGGTGTGCGTCGCCTCGGTCAAGTCCTGGGTCGTATAGTGATGCGCACTCACCTCTAGCCACGGTGATCCCACCGCCAGCAGGCCTACCCCTTCGTCGTTCGTCAGTGCGACCCAGCGCACCTCGGTCTTGTTGCCGTTCTCTTCGGGAACGATGTACGGGACGTACTGCTCGTCCACTGTACCGCTGTAGAGGCCCACCTGCGCGCCGTAGTTGCGGTCCACGTAGGTCTCGTGCGGGCCGCGCCCGTACCACGTGAATTGCTCGTAGCCACCCGGTAGCGTCATTTGCAAGCCGATGCGCGGCAGGAACGGCAACCCGGGCGTTTCCGGGACGACGTGGTGCTCGATGACCACATCCCCGCTGCCGTAGATCGTGTAAGTGTACGCACATTCGAACCGTGCGGGGGCCTTGGCTTCCGGCGTACCCATTTGCTGCTGGAAGAGCGCAGTCTCGAACTCGGGCCGAACCTTGTCAGGCGCGCTCTTCTTGAGGAAGTGGTAGAGGCTCAACATCAGCTCTTGTAAGCGGTCCTCCTGGGCGAAAGACGCGAGCAGCCCCTTGAGCTTGGCGGCCTTGATCGTGCCGGGCAGACTATCATAAGGCATGTTCAGATGCGTGCAGAAGGCGTGCAGCATTTCCTTGTCCAACGCCCACGAGAGGAACTGCATGATCCCTTCCATCTGCTGTTCTGGGCCGGATGTGCTTGGCGCGAGGAAGTCCGCGCCGGGCGTGCACACCGACTTGACCGCAATTTCCACGACCTGCGGCGCGATTTGTTTCACCGTTACCGTCTCAATGTGCTCTTCCAATTGATCCAGCCCGATTTCGCGCCAACGCTGCGCGGCACGCTCCTCGCCCCACGTGTTGAGGTCGTTCTCGGTGGGCGCGCGCCAGAAGTTGGATTTCGGCCCGGCTTTGAGCAGGTCGTGGCCCTGGTAACGCAGCGCTACGACGGTCCCGGCCTGCTTGTCGAAGATTAGCTCTAAATCCTGCCCGGCGATCACAGCCTGCGCGTCGGACTCATCCAGGGTAAGGGCGGGGAGTGACGACGCATCCACCGGTTGCACTTCTGGGGTGGGGAACGGTATGGCGAATTGCGCCCACGCGATCTCGTGCCCGGCCTCGGCCCAGAGCGCGGCTTCCGCCAGCGTGAAACTGAGGGTGAGGTGATATTCTGCCTCCCCTGTCTCCCCCCCACTGGGGGGGACAGAAGGGGGGGAGAACGGGATCGTCACGGTTATCCGCTCGCCGGGCGGCGTGCTCAGGCGCGGGAGTTGGCCTTGTTGAACGACCTGCCCATCCTTCTCTAGCTTCCAAGCGATGTCCAGGTGGCTCAGATCGGAGAAGTCGTATTTGTTGATGACCTCCACTTTGCCGGCCAACGCATCGACAACTTCGACATCCACTGGCTGGTAGACCTTCTTCACTTCCCACATCGCCGGGTGAATCGTCCGGTCGGGGAAGATCAGGCCGTTGATGCAGAAGCTGCCGTCGTGCGGGGATTCGCCGTAGTCGCCGCCGTAAGCGAACCACTCTCTCCCCCTTTCATCCCCCCCAGTGGGGGGGACAGAGGGGGGGGCAGTGCGCCGCAATCCTTGATCCACCCAATCCCACACGAACGCGCCGCGCGCGCGGGGGTATTTCTCCATGATCTCCCAGTATTCTTTCAGGTTGCCGGGGCTGTTGCCCATAGCGTGCGCATATTCGCACAGGATCAGGGGGCGGGTTTCTCCGGGCCTTTCGGCCAACGCGATGAAGTGTTCCAGGCTTGGGTACATCTTGCTGACGATGTCCACATAGGGTTCGTGATCCGCCGAATCGTAGAAAATCGGACGTGTGGGATCGTTGGCGTGAATCCACTCGGCCATCGCCGCGTGATTCGGCCCGTGCCCGGATTCGTTGCCGAGTGACCAGATCACGATGCTCGGGTGGTTCTTGTCGCGCTCGACCATGCGATTGCCGCGCTCCAGGAACGCCGTCCGCCACACAGGATCGCGGGTTGGCTCATCCCAGACGCCGTGCGTCTCGATGTTGGCCTCGTCGATCAGGTACAGCCCGTACTCGTCGCACAGATCGTACCAGCGTGGATCGTTGGGGTAGTGGCAGGTGCGCACCGCGTTGACGTTGAAGCGCTTCATCAACAGGATGTCTTCGATCATCGATTCGACACTGACCGCGTGCCCGGTATCGGGGTCGTGCTCATGGCGGTTGACGCCTCGGAAGTAGACTGCCGCGCCATTGACCAGAATCTTGCCGTCCTGGATTTCGACTTTGCGGAATCCGACGTTGCAGCGTTCGACTTCGAGCACGTTGCCCGCCGAGTCCTTGAGCGTCAGCAGCAGCGTGTACAGATTTGGGTGCTCCGCGGACCATTTCAAGGGATTCGTCACCGGCATAGCAAAGGTCATCGGTAATCGGTAACTGGTAACTGGTAATTCGCAATTCGTAATTCGTAATTCGTGTGCATCGAAGAGTGCGGCTTCCAACGTATAGCCTTCTGTATTCACGCCACCATAGTTGGCGATGTCGGCGCGCACGTTGAGAACGGCGTCGCGATAGCCTGCATCCAGTTCGGGATAAGCCCAGAAGTCGCGGATGTGGACGGCGGGCGTGGCGAACAGGTACACGTCGCGGTAGATGCCGCTCAAGCGCCAGAAGTCCTGGTCTTCGAGGTAGCTGCCATCGCTCCAACGGTAGACGCGCGCCGCGAGCGTGTTCTCTCCGGGCCGCAGGTACGGCGTGAGGTTGAATTCCGCCGGCAGGCGGCTATCCTGGCTGTAGCCCACGTACTGCCCGTTCACCCAGAGGTAGAACGCCGAATCCACACCGTCGAAGACGATGAATACCTGCTTGCCGTCCCAGTCGTTGGGCACAGTGAACGTGGTGCGGTACGAGCCGACCGGATTGTCGTCCTTTGGGACTTCGGGCATGTTGTCCGGCGGGAACGGGTATTGGACGTTGGTGTACATCGGGACGTCGTAGCCTTGCAGTTGCCAGTTGCCCGGCACGGCAATCGTGTCCCACTCCGCATGGTCGAACGGTTCCACTTGGATGTCTTCAGGTGCGGAAGCCGGATTTGGTGCGTATTTGAAATGCCATTCACCGTTGAGCAGTTTGAAGTTGGCGCATGTGTTGCGGTCGCCGGAAAGCGCGCTGTGTGCGTCCTGGTAAGGTAACAAGGTGACATGAGCAGGTTCTTCGTTTTGCCCGACCATCTGGGGATTTTCCCAATCGTTTGTCATACGCTTATCCTCCTCAAATCGTGATCTAGTCGTAACTCGTAGTCATCGGGTGAATCGTTTTCAAAATAGTAGGGCGATTTGGCAAATCGCCCTACAGATATACGTAGAATCATATCGCTTTACGCCAGGTTCATCACACCGCTGAGGTTCAGTTCGGCGGCGCGATGGCATTTGACGTAGTGGCCGGGGCTGATTTCGTCGAACGTCGGCTCTTCCGTCTTACAGATGTCCTGGACGTAGGTGCAGCGCGGGTGGAAATAGCATCCCGATGGTGGATTGGCCGGATTGGCAACTTCGCCGGTGAGCAGGATGCGCTTTTCTCGCGGGGTGGGGTCGGGACGTGGAATGGCCGACATCAATGCTTCGGTGTAGGGATGCCTGGGTGTTAAAAATAGCTCGTGTGTCGTTGCCATTTCGACCATCTTGCCTACGTACATCACCGCCACACGCTCGCTGATGTGCGCGACGACGCTCAAGTCATGGGCGACGAACAGGTAGGTCAGCCCCATTTCCTCCTGCAGCTCCTGCAGCAAGTTGAGGATTTGCGCCTGCACCGACACGTCGAGCGCAGAGACCGGCTCATCGCACACCAGGAATTTGGGATTGGGCGCCAGCGCGCGCGCCAGGCCGATGCGTTGGCGCTGCCCACCGCTGAAGGCGTGCGGGTAGCGTCGCATATACTCTGGGCGCAAGCCCACCCGGCGCAGCATTTCTGCCACGCGATCCTCCAATTCCTTGCCGCTGGCGATATTCATTGCCCGCAACGGCGCGCCGACGATTTCCAACAGCGTCATGCGGGGGTTGAGCGAGGCATACGGGTCCTGGAAGATCATCCGCATGTTGCGGCGCACATGGATAAGCTGTTCGTGCTCCAGTGCGCTGACGTTGATGCGCCCCATCTGCGGGTCTTGAAACCAGACCTCGCCGCTGGAAGGCGCAATGGCCTTCAAAACGCAACGTCCGGTGGTCGTTTTCCCGCATCCGCTTTCGCCAACCAGACCCAACGTTTCGCCTTCATTGACGTAGAAGTCGACGCCATCGACCGCTTTCACGTGGCCGACAACGCGCTTGAAGAATCCGCGTTGGATGGGGAAATACTTCTTGAGCGCCTTGACTTCCAGCAAAGGCGGTTGCACCTGTGGTTGGGCTTGCACTTGAGATTCACTATGGGTATTGGTTTGTTCGGTCATAGTGTGGTATCCTTAATTTGCTCGCGCGTTTGCGGAATGGGAAGCATACAGGTGACACCTGACGATGTGGTCCGGTTCTACCTCGATGACTGCGGGCACGACCTGGTTACAGACGCCCTCCATATACTGCGGGCATCGTGGATGGAAAGAACACCCCGGCAGTACGCTGTACGGATCGGGCACCATGCCTTTGATTGTCTCCAGCCGCTTCTTCTTGCCTGCGCGTGCCATCACGTCGTCAAGCTGCGGAATAGAACGCAGCAACGCTTGGGTGTAGGGGTGCAGCGGGTTCCTGAAAATCGAGGTCACGTCCGTCTGTTCGACGACTTTGCCCATATACATGACCGCGACTTCCTGGGCCATCTCGGCGATCACGCCCAGGTTGTGGGTGATGTACATAATCGCCATACCGTATTCCTGTTGTAGTTCGCGCATCAGATCGAGGATCTGCGCCTCAGTCGTTACGTCCAGCGCCGTCGTCGGTTCGTCCGCGATGAGCAGGTTGGGATTGCAGCTCAAAGCCATCGCAATCACGGCGCGTTGGCGCATCCCACCGCTCAACTGGAAGGGGTAAGTGTCCACAATCCGGTCGGCGTTGGGCAGCTTGACGCGCGAAAGGATGTCGATAGCGCGTTTGCGCGCCTCTTCCTTACTCACCTGCTGGTGCAGCATAATGGTCTCCATGATCTGCGCGCCGACCGTGCGCACCGGCAGCATTGCCGCCATTGGCTCCTGGAAGACCATCGAGATTTGATTGCCCCGGATGGCGCGCATCTCTCGACTGTTGGGCTTGAGTTTGCTGATCTCGACTACATCCGCTGTCGATGTCGATTCTGTTCTATGTACGGTCCGGTAGTAGGTGATTTCCCCTGCCTCAATCTTGCCTGGGGAAGGCACCAACTGCATCAGGGAAAGCGCGGTGATGCTCTTGCCACAGCCACTTTCCCCCACGATACCCAGAGTGCGCCCCGCTTTGATGGTCAGATCGACGCCATCCACCGCCCGGACGACGCCCTCGGCGAGGTGGAAGTACGTGCGCAAGTTTTTGATTTCGGCAAGGACATGATCTGCTGACATGGGCGCCTCCTAGGTGATATAGGGGTCTGCGGCATCGCGCAAGCCGTCGCCCGCAAAGTTGAACATAAGCACAGCCAGCACGACTACCGGCACCGGCCAGAGAATCCACGGGTAGTGGGCCACATTCATGATATTTTGGGCGTCCTGTAACATCACACCCCAACTGATCGTCGGCGGGTTCAGACCGATGCCCAAGAAGCTCAACGACGTTTCGCCGAGGATCATGCCGGGGAGCGACCCCGTCAATGAGACAATGATGTAGCTGAGGAAGCCGGGGATCATATAGCGGGTGATGATGGCCCATTCGCTTTCGCCGTCCAGCTTGGCCGCCAGCACGAAATCCTCCTCGCGCATACTCAGCAGCCGCCCGCGCACGGTACGCGCCAGGCCCGTCCAGCCGAGGATGGAGAGGATGAGGGTGGTGGCGAAGTAGATGCGCAGTTGCGGCCATTCGCGGGGCAACGCGGCGGCTAACGCCATCCACAACGGAATCGTCGGCAGTGTGGTAATCACCTCGATGATCCGTTGGATGATTTCGTCGATGACGCCGCCAAAGAACCCTGAGATGCCGCCCAGGACCAGCCCAAGCACAAAGCTGATGGCAATGCCGACCAACCCCACGCTCAACGAGATGCGCGCCCCATAGAAAATACGCGATAGCACATCCCGCCCGATCGTATCGGTTCCCATAACAAACAGCGGCATATTCTCCGGCCCGGTGCCGAACAGGTGTACATCTGTTTGAAAAAGACCCCAAAACTTGTAAGCATCGCCGCGCACGAAGAAGCCAATCGGGTAGATGATGCTGGTATCTTCTTCGAACACCGGCCTGAATGTGACGGGATCGCGCCCCATCTTCGCGCCATAAATGAACGGTGTGCGGAACCTGCCCTGCACATCACGGATGTGAATTTTTGTGGGCGGGTAGGAGAGATAATCCCGATAGCGTCGCAAAGGGTCATGCGGGCTGACAAACTCAGCAAAGATGGCGATAAAATATAAGATTGCCAGCACAATCATCGACATCTGGGCCAGCTTGTGGCGCTTGAACTTCCACCACACGAGCTGCCATTGCCCGGCCCGGTAGAACTCCTCCTCGTGGGTTTCATCGGCCTTGACTTGTGTGCGGCGAACGAACCACTTTTGCATAAAATTCGTCTTGCTCATGCGCCCTCCACTCCACCGAACCGGATGCGCGGATCCGACACGGCCAACATAACGTCCGAGAAAAGCGCACTGATGGCCGTCAAGGCCCCGGTGATCAAAATATAAGCGCCCGCCATGTACATATCCTGTTGCCGTAGAGAAGAATATAACGCCGGGCCGGCTGTGGGTAGATTGAGGACAATCTCCAGGATGATGCCGCCGGAGAAGAGCCACGGCAATAACCACATCAGGCCGCTGATGATAGGATTGATCGCCAGACGCACGGGGTACCGCATGATGACCTGGAGTTCAGACAATCCTTTCGCGCGCGCCACCGTCACGTATTGTTTGCGCAGCTCGTCCAGCATCATCGCGCGCATCGTGCGGATCGTGCCGGCGACGCCGCCGGTGCCGAGGAGGATGATGGGAAGCCACATATTGCTCAACAAGTTCAAGAACTTACCCCAACTCCACGGCTGGACCATGTATTCCGGTGAGAACAGCCCGCCAACCCGGATGCCAAACCTTGAGAGGGCTATGTACATGATGATCATGGCCAGGAAAAAGGCCGGCACGGCTAATCCCACGAAGGTAAAGAAGGTGATGATGTAATCGGCAACCGAGTACTGTCTTACCGCCGCGAAGATGCCGATAGGGATCGCCACGACCCAGGTAAAGATAGCTGCAGCCAAAGCGATGACAAAAGTGTATCCCATGCGTTCCATGATGACCTGGGCCACGGGCTTTTCAAAGGTGTACGAATAGCCAAATTCGAACCTGGTGACGATGTTGCTGATCCAGAGCAGATACCGCTGGTACATCGGCCTGTCCATCCCATACTGTCGCATCAGAGCCTGGGCCTGCTGCTCACTGACTTCCACCCCAGAGGCTTGCAATCGTCGTATCTGATACGTCACGATATCGCCAGGGGGAAGTTGGATGATGATGAAAGCCAGGATCGAGATCAATATCAATTGGGGTAGCATCCGAATGACACGCTGAATGATGTATGCAAGCATAAGGGTTCACCTCCTGCAAGTCTGGGAATGTGGGTGTTCCGCCCGCTTGCGGGCCAGAATCCCCGTTCCATTTCTGCACTCAAGTCCAAACCGGGCTGCTGATCCAAGGCCAGCAGCCCGGTTCGTGTGACTATGAAGGCATTACGCCCGCTGACCACCCTCAAAGAAGATGGCGGCAGGATGGTAGGTGTTGACGCCGTAGGTGTCCCAACCGAAGGGCACTTTCGGGCGCGGCATGTTGCGCATGTTCTTGTTGTAGATGATCGGACATGGGCTTTCGAGCACCGAACCGATGGCCAGGGGGGTGTCGGCCAGGTAGTCGAAGATCCTCTGCCCAATGGCGACGCGTTCGTCATCGTCGATAACCAGGCGCATCTCATCCACCCAGCCGTACAGTTGCTGGATATCGTCCGGTGGCGCGATGATGCCCTCCGCTTCTTTGTCCACGGCGTTGTACCACTGTTGCCAGGCGCAAGAAACGGTACCCTGTCCACAGTCGTTCGTCGGGATGTACCACTGCATCTGGATCGGCAGGAGCATATCGGTGCAGCGGTCGGCGTGCCAGATACCGCACTCGACCTCGTTGGCCTGCATCCGCTCGTTGTACAGCGCCTCGTCAATTAGCTTGACCGTCGCTTCGATGCCGATCTCGCGCCAGAAGGTGGTGACCATCTCGCAGAACTCATTCACCGAGGCGCCCACGCGGATGCCGGGGTGCTCGATCATATAGCCCAGGCGTTTGCCATCGGGCCGCAGGCGGAAGCCCGCACTGTCGCGTTGGTCCAGCCCCATCTCATCCAACAGTTGGTTCGCCAACGCCGGGTCGTACTGCGCCCACGCCGAGCCGTACTTCTCTTTGTAGTATGAAGAGTTGGGCATCGGCGCCATCTGGCCCATACGCGCCAGCCCGTAGAAGAGGCTCTCGTTGATTTCCTCCCGGTCGATGGCCACCGAGAGCGCCCGCGTCCAGTTGGGATGGTTGGCGATCTCTTCCAGTACCGGATCGTTGGGGAGTGTGCGCCGTGGGTAGAGCGTATAGCGGTCGGTCATACAGGAGAGGAAATCGCCGACCACGTACTTGCCCTTCTCCTCGTTTTCCTTGTACAGGGGGTATTTGGCGACGGTGACGTCGTGCATGCCTAGCCAGTCCAACTCGGCGCCGATGAGCTTGAGTTCCATCGTCTGCGTATCGGCCATGTAATCCAGGCGCAGGGTGTCGATGTAGGGGAGCTGGTTGCCCACGAGGTCAACCTTCCAGTAGAAGGGGTTGCGCTCGAAGATGATGAGGCCCTCCGCCGGATATTGGGTCGGGATCCAAGCCGCCAGGGTGGGGAAGTCCTTAGCCCAGTCCGGGAACTGCCAGGTGTTCAAGCCCCACTGGTTGCAGAAACGGTTGAGGACTTGCTGCCATCGCTCCATCGACCACTCGGCCATGAGCTTGTCCAGGGCTTCTTTTCCGGCAAAGTCGATGTGGTAGTTCTTCAGGAAGTGCGCGGGCATAAATGGGCCTTCCGAAGGATAGCCCCCCATGTTACGGGTGAGAATGTGGGGGAAGAGGCCGAAGGTGTAGTCAAATGTGCAGCGGAAAGTGTAGTCGTCAAGAATTTCGATCTCGCAGCGTTGGCCCTGGATGCCATTGAACGGCTGGGCAGGCCCCCACGACTCCGAATCCTCGGCTATGGCCCATTTGTTCCACCAAAAGTCTACATCCTCGGTGGTCAGCGGCGCGCCGTCCGACCAGCGCATTCCCTTGCGCATATGGAATGTATAGGTTGAGCCATCGTCCGAGGCTTCCCAACTTTCGATCATATTGGGGACGAGCGTGCGGAAATCCACATCCGAGTATTGAATTATCCGGTCCGACATCCAGTCGTAGGTGTCGACCGACCAGACGGTATCGAAGTGGATCTGGCGAACCTCACCACCGTAGACGCCGATGGCATCGCGCCCACCCACCACGAACGGCACCATCGGGAGTCGTTCATCGACTGGGGGCAATTCGCCGGAAGCCACGCGCGATACCAGCATCGGCGGCTCGTTGCGGCCCTCCGGGACTTCGACGACGACCTCAACTGTCCGTTCAACCTCGACTTGCTTCTCGACCTCAACGGTCTTCTCGACCACCTTTTCGACCTCGACGGTCTTCTCGATGATCTGCGGCGTTGGCGCAGCGCAGGCCGTTGCCACCGCGCCGAGCGCGGCTGCCGTGGTCAGGTGCAGAAACTCACGGCGGGTCAATACTTTCGATTTCATAGCTTCCTCCTTCTTTTATGGAATGTGTAAATATAGATACTCTCACAGAGGGATCGTCCCTCAGTGTTTAGAGTCTAGCCGCGATTTCTTATCGCGCATTTCCGCTCTCGATGGTATTACACACAGACATAGCTCTCATGTGTAGGGCTGTTATTGTATATGTTAGCACTCCTTCCCCGAAAAGTCTTCTATTTTTCGGACAGATTTTGATACTTTTAGGACATATAAGCGTTCAACGATCAACCGTCCGCTTTCAGCCAGGGCGTCTTTGCTGATCGCTGACTGCTGAAAGCTGACAGCTATGTGAGTTTCAGCCGCATCAGGTAGTTCGGGGATTGAATTTCCATCTGCGCGGCTCGCAACGGCGTGACGCAATACCGATTCTCGTAATGGTAGAAGTCCGCCAGCGGCTCCGGTTGGTCGTTGTGTAGTAGCGGCCCTTCCCACCCGAACGCCAACGACTCGTGGCGCAGTGTGGTCAGTGTTACCGCCAGCTCATCGAACTTCACCGGCAGCGCGAGGATGCTTTCCTGGAACGCCTCGAACTCGCCATCCAGCGCGCTGCGTCCCATGATGCACAGCCAGACGTTGCGCCGTCCGGGCGAGCGCAACTCACGGTACGCGCCCGGCCCTTGCGTCATCAAGGTAAAGCCCTGGGCGGCGGTGAGCGCCAGATAGCCCGCGCCTTTCTGCGCGAAGGCCCACGGATGCCCCCGCGCGTCTTCGCGCGCCGCGTCTTCGCGCGCCGCGTCTTCGCGCACGCAGTAGGCGTCGAAGGCGACGGTGGGGAAGTAGGCGTGTGTGAAGCCCATCCAATCGTCATCTGGCAGGTTGTACACGGCGATGAGGGTGTCCTTCCATTGTGCCACACGCGGCAGGACGCCGTTGCCGCGCCAGAAACCGGGTGCGTGTGCCTCCGTCAAGCCACTGTTCGCCGGGTGATTGGTGAAGACGACGGCCCCCGGTCCCAGCGTGGCCTGCCATACGTGCTCGCGCGTTCCCGGTGCGCCGGGCCGGTAGTCCTGCGCCGAACCGAGCAGGTAATCCGGCGTCCGGCAGGTGACTTTGTTGACGCTGCGCGCCTCGGTCGCATCGTCGCCGGCAGTGAGGATGTGCTGCTCGCGGTTCCACAACTCGTCCGGGGTCGATACTGCGATTTCCTCGAGCAGCGGCATCAGCTCGTAATCTTCCATACACGCCAGGCTGACGGCGCCGGCCAGGTGTGGGTTGAGGATGCCCATACCCCACAGCAGCCGCGTGACGCCGCCCAACGGCGATAGCCAGCCGCCCAGGACACTCGCGGCGTCGGTGCGCCCTTGCGTCCCGCCGAGTATCCCGTGATAAGTGTTGAGGGCGATGCTGAACAGCAACTTGTCCAGCACGACGGTCGCCATCTCCCAGAGCGGCTCGTTTTCGACCAGGTCCATCAGGTGCGCCAGCGCCGTCAGGATGGATTCATAGGCCGGTCCCGCATCCCATTCGGCGAAACCGCCCGCCGCGCGCGCGCGCAGCCAAGCCAGCGCCTTCCGTTTCCCCTGAGCGACGTGCCATTCCCCGTTCTGCTCACTGCGCTTGAATTTCCGCTTGGGATATAACTGTCCGGCGAGGATCTCGCTCGTGTACAAGAGAATCTGCTCGCTCTCGAGCGCGCTTTCCGGCGCTTCGTAGTCAAACTTGAGAAGGCAACTGCGGAGCGCGGCAGGAAGCGTCTTGGGGAACTCTGGATCGTCGCCCCAACGGTGTTGCATCCCGAGCAGCCCGAGCAGGTGTAAGGCGCTACCCGCTGCGCGTTGGTTGATGCGCTCGATGTGTTGGAGCAGCACGCGTGGTTCGAGGGCATCCCACATCCCCAAGGCCATTTTCGCCATCTCGCCGAAGAGGTTGTCTTCGCAACGCACCGCATGTTGCAAGGCGTCCATGCGACGTTTGGCGTAGTCGCCCTCAACCCCCTCGTCGTAACGCGCCAACCCCATTCCCCACAGGGAAAACCTGCGGCGCAGGTGGACATTTTTGTCGTAGTACATCTTGATAGGTGGCATCATGACAATGCGCAACGGGCCTTGCGGCGCCTGGTGGGCCTGGATGAGCGGCCACTTGTCGCCAGGGGTGACTATGGCGAGCGACTCTGCGTAGATGCGGCCTGACGGCGTTTGCAGGCGGATAAGGGCCTCTTCAGGGGCATCCTTGCTTGTTGCCCAGTGGACCGTCGGGAATTCATCCCAGACGAACACATCGCGGTCGAGGTAGGCGGCGGCGAAGATGCGCTCGAGTCTGTTGCGATAGGTCACGTCTTCAATGAGCGTGGGGAGTTGTACGCGCGCGACACTTCGCGCCACGTCGCCCGGTGCATCGACCAGGCGTAGCGCGAAGGCGTGCGGGAGTTTGTCCGTCCCGGCAGCGACTTGCTCGAAGCGCACCAGAATGGCGTTGTGGCCTTCCGCAAGGTCCGCCGTGAAGCTGATCTGGTGGAAGCCAAACCCGGCGCGCCGGTAAAGGGGCGGGGCGTTTTCCAAGACGCCGTTGACCCACACGCTCGCCGGGCCATACGTGGTCAAAACCAGCGTCACCGGCCCGGCCTGCGCCGGCTCGATCTCGATGTAGGCCCACGCACGCGCGTAATGGGGGAGGGGATCGGGGTCGGTGAAGGCGAGCAGGCTGTCGCCGTCTACAAAGTGATCCTCGCCGCACGTCATGTACGCCCAACGCCCGGTGTACTCCCCGACGGTGAAGTCGGCTTCGGGCAGCGGCCCCGGTTCTACGGGCTGGCGTGTGAGGCCGGGTTCATCGGTGTGCAGGCGCTGGACAAGTCGCTGTGGGGCGTCTGTCTCGGAAAAGGTGTCTCGATTGTCACTGGTAATAGTCTGCGGCCCGGCTACTAGCCAATGGTCGATGTAGCCGTTCTGAAGTTCATACGTGATGTAGGAAACAGGCATTTAAAAGTAAGCTCCTCTGGGATAGTTCCAAGTTCAAAGTCGAAAGTTAAGAGTTCCAGCTCCAAAATCCAAAATTTATATCAGCTCACGTTGACGCCGACTTCGGTGAGGGCCGTCTGGAAATCGTCGTAGAGGATGGGTTTGCGCAGGTAGAGCGCTGCGCCCGTGTCCAGATCGTGTTCGGCCTCGTCAGTCCAAGAGCAGAGAATGACGGGGATGTCACATGTCGAGGGATGGGCTTTGAGTGTTCCCAGAATGGCCAACCCTTTGTCGCCGGGAGCATCCAGTTCGACGATAACGACGATCGGGGTTTCGTGTAAGGCGATGTTGAGGGCATCTTCGGCAAAGTGCGCCAGCACGATCGAGCAGGCGGCTTTCTTGGCATACCGCTGCATCAAGTAACAAAAACTCGCATCGTCGCCGACGACCATCAGGGGCGCTAGGGCTGAAGACATACCATCCTCATGAAACGTGATGCGTGATTGGTAATCGGTAATCAGTAATCGGTGATTGGTGAGGATTGAATGACCAATCCCTGGTTACCAGTTACCAATCCCTTACTAATCCCCACTCACCCTTACTGTAGCACCGCACGAGGAAAAAGTCTTTCACTTTTCGGACGACTTCTTGCATTTTTCGGACAATTTCGAATCCTATGCTACTTTATACTGCCAAGCCACATCGAGTACGAGAGGTTCTCATCACCGCTTAGATATTCGCGCGGGGAGACGCCTATCTCCTGGCGGAACACTCGGGTGAAGTAGCCGCCGCTGGAAAAGCCCACCGCCATCGCCACTTCGGTGATCCCCATATCGCCGGCATCGAGCAGCGCCTTGGCTTGCTGGATGCGATAGCGGTTCAGGTACGTCATCGGCGTCATCCCTACTTCTTGCTGGAAGCAACGGGTCAGGTGCCGCTCGCTCAATCCGACGTGGGTGGCGATCTCGCCGCGCGCGAGTGGATCCATGTAGTGGGTGTGAATGAAGGCCATCGCTTTGTGCACCAGCCGTTGGACGTCAAGCACAGTCTTGCGGCGGCGCGCCAGCATCGTCTCGATATATTGTAGGGTCTCCTCCGCGCTGAACAACCCCTTGCTCAGGATGCTGACCATCCCGCGATTGAGCCGCACCATATCTGCTTCGGTCAAAACCTGCGCGGTGAGGATGACAACCGGGATGTGCTGGGTGACGGAATCGTCGCGCATCGCTTCCAGGACGCCAAACCCATCCAGTTCGGGCATCATCAAATCCAACAGGACGAGGTCGGGTTGTTCCTGGCGCAAGATATCCAAGGCTTCCCGTCCATTGTGCGCTTGCAGCACGTGATAGTTGGGGGACTGTGCCTGGACCATGCGCGTGTGCATGGCCAGGATGTTGGGATCGTCGTCGACGATCAGGATCTTACGCGCTTTTGGTATTCCTCCTCGGGCGTCCAGCAATCCTTGCCCAAGCAGCATCTCGGCAAGTTGAGTTTTGCCGAGTGGTTTCATCATCAGGTCGAGGGGCAACAACGCGCCTTTCTCGCCATCTTCCGACAGGGTATAGCAGAGCACCGGCACATCGCGTGTGTGTGAATACTCCTTGAGTGTCCTCAGGATGTTCCACCCGTGCGCCGACGTCACCGCCTGATCCAGGATGACGGCATCGGGCGATCCGCCGCACAACATAGCGTGCCAATCCGTGTCTGCATCAACAGCGCGCATGATGATGTCGATGCCTTTGTGGGCAAGGTGCTCCTCCAGGCGTTGTCCCTGTTTCACATCTTCGGCGAGGAGCAAAACGTGTCCGCGTGCGGCATCGTCACATGCGCCGGTGGCGGTGTCATGCTCCATCACCGGCAGCGTGAAGTAGAATTCGGCCCCGTGCCCTTCTTCGCCGGTGGAATGGACGCCGATGGTTCCCTGGTGCATTTCGACCAACAACTTGCAGATCGCCAGTCCCAATCCCAGACCGCCGTACCCGCGCGAGGTGGTGCGCTCCGATTGCCGGAACTCGTCGAAGATCAGGGCTTGCTCCTCAGGAGAAATGCCCAGGCCGGTATCGCGGATGGAAATGGTCAAGACGTTGTTGCACACAGTCACGTGTAGATTTACTTCGCCTTGCGAGGTAAATTTGACAGCATTGTTGATCAGGTTTAAGACCACCTGCCGCAACCGCGTGCGATCTCCCCAGACATAGGGCAGCGAGTCAGGGATGTCGGCTTGCCAGCTTAACCCCTTGTCCCGCGCGAGTTGGCGGGCGATCACGATGACCGGCTCGAGCATCTCGTTGATATCCACAACTTCGTAGCTCAACTGCAACTGCCCCACTTCGATACGGGTCAAGTCCAACACGTCGCGGATCAGGCCATCCAAATGCTGCGCGTTGACGTAGATGCGCTCCAGGTCCTCCTGGCGGTTGCTGTTCAGCGCCGCTTCGGGCGCCGTCTCACGCAACAGTAGATCGCTCAGGCCGGAGATGAGGTTTAGTGGCGTGCGCAGTTCGTGGCTCACCATCGAAAGGAAGCGGCTTTTGAGCCGGTTGGCGTCTTCGGCCATCTGCCGCCGTTCTTCCGCCAGACGGCGCGCCTCTACGGCCTCTCGGTACAGGTTGATGCTGCGTAACGACGCGGCCAATTGCCGGACGATGTGCGCGCATGGTTCCAGATTACCGGCGTCGAAGGCGACAAAACCGGACGCGCCGTCTTGAATCCGCAGGGGTAGCAGGGCTAGGCTAAAAGGTTGATCTGCGGAATATAATCCCGGCGGCGGGAATTGCCGGCTGGGGAAGCGCCGTTGGTCCGCATCTGCCGCAGACGGCGCTTGTATGATACTCCACGCGGCCGGGTCATCGCCTTCTGCTTCATAAAAAGCCACCACGGCATGGCGAATACCGATCGCCGGGAGCGTTTCTGGCAAGATGGCAAAGATCTCCGCTTCGTCCTGCGCGGCGAAAAAGCGGGCCGTCATCCGTCCGATCTGGTCGGAGATGTCGATCTGCCGCAGCATAAGGCGTGTGTTTTGTTCGTGGGCGATCTCACCGATCACGAGCCTGGCCCGATCCAGGATGTCCTCAGCATGGCGATGCGCTTGGGGATCGGCAGTTGTATTGACCAGCACCGGGATGTTGTCATGTAGGAGCGAGATAGCGGCTTGCCAGGCATTGGGATTCCCCCCTAACGCCACCGCCTGTTGGAGAACCTGGCGCAAGGTCAGATACACAGCCGTGTTGTTGCGCTGTTGCATGTCTGTTACGAAAGCTTCCACCAAACGGCGGCACAGGCGGTGTACCTCGTCCAGGTTCAACCGCTGCATGTGAATGCCCATGGTCGTCGTCATCGTCTGCGCGATGCTGGGCACTGCCGGCTTGCCATACCCCACATTTTCCGTTTCCATTGCGTTGGCGGTTGTCGTAGCGCCGATCGAACAACCGCATGATTCACGGACGATCAATTGCGTGGGCACCTGGACGGTTTTGACGCCTTTCACCCGACCATCGATATACTCCAGCAGCAACGACACGGCCTGGTATCCTTCCTCGAAGGCCGGATAACGGACGGTGGTGAGGGGTGGCACGTGCGCGGTGGCTTCGAGCCGGTCATCGAAACCGATGACGGCGACATCGCGCGGCACGTGAAGGCCGTTCCTGTCGAGCACTTGCATTGCGCCGAGAGCAGAAAGATCGTTGCTGGCAACCAACGCAGTAAAAGGAACATCGGAGGCGAGGATCTGCTCCATTGCCAACCGCCCGCCGCTGGTGCTGTGGCGGCCAAAGGCAATCAGGCGCGGATCAGTTTCCAGGCCATACTCTTGGACGGCGGTGTGATAGGCATGGATGCGGCGCGCGCTATCGCCATCGGTATCGCGTTGGTATCCGGCGATAAAGGCGATGCGCCGGTGGCCGTGTGCGACCAGGTGCGCCATCGCCTGCCGGATGCCGCCTTCGTTGTCGGCCATGACCGTCGGGCCTTTTTCTCCCGCCCCGACGAACACGATCGGATATTCTTCGGCGACGAGGCGTTGTAGATAACTCGCCGTGGGTTCCGAGCTGAACCGGCCTACGATGAGCAGTCCATCCACGTTCCACGGGCCAACCGGGATAAAATCGACGTCGGGCAAGGGGACGGCCCAGGCTGGGCGCGAACTCTCCTGCCCGATGCCCAGGTCTACGCTGCACGAAAGCAGGAGATTACAGTCCATATCATAGGCGGCGGCGCGCGTCCCCTGGTATACCGGGCCGAGGAACGTGTCGAGCGTCCCGGTGTACACGCGCCAGCCTGCCAACACGCCGATGGTGGGGCGGTTGTGTTTGTACCGTTGTCTCTGTTTCGTCTCGTGCATTATGTGCTTTCCTTACATCTTTAAGACTATCACTATCGGGGTGATTTGGCAAGTTGCACACTAGGCACGTGCGCACGCGGATTGTCCTTTACCCCAAATCAAGATAAAATCGCTCTTCAGGGGGTGAACATGAAGAAATTAGCATCTTCAGTGTCCCGCGGGCACGAGGGCATGACGCATCCACAAATCGTAAAACTACTGGATATCGTCAAACGCGGGAACGCCGAGGAAATCGAATCGGCGCGGGATGCGGTGTGCTCGGAACTGCTGCCGGAGTTGCTCGCGGCTTATTGGCAACTTTCCACCTGGGATGACAAGGCCGGGTTGATGCAGTTGTTCTCGGATCACCTTACTAGCGGTGGCGAGGACGTCATGCGGGATTTCCTCACCGCGCCGACGGCTGCGCTTAACGACGAGTATTACACCTCCGGCAAGATCGTCGCATTGTGCCAACTGGCGGGCACGTTCGAGTTTTACGAGCGCCTGTGGTACGACCGTCGGTTGTGCGCGGCGGTCATCGAACGCGCGCTGACCGGGGAGACGCCCACGCCGGCGTTGGTGGACGCGCTGGATAAGCCTAAGCCTGCGGCTGCCAGGCCAGAACCGCAAACCCGGCGCACGCGCACGCCGCTTAGAGAGTCCACGGCCGGCTTTTTGCGCCGTTTGCGCGATAACGAAACCGCCTTCATCATCGTCAACACGATCTTCTGGATCGGATTGGCGGTTTTGTTGCTGAGCGATCCGCTCCGTTTGGCCGTGGGCGGGTCGTTGTTGGCGTTGGCATTGGGCATCTATATGCTCTACGCCGGATTTTCTCCTAAAGTGACGAAAGGCATGGCACAGCCCGGTTTCGTGCGGCTTCTGGCGGCGAGCCTGGGCCTGGGCGCGACGGTGTTTGCGGTGGCGATGTTGATTCACGCACTCAGCGGCGGTGTGGAGAGCCGGACGCCGTTGCCGCGATGGACCATAACGGAAGCGTTGACTCGCGCGTTCGCCTCCCGCGTTGATGGGTCCTCTATCATCGTCATCGGGTTTGGCTTTGTGCTGCCGGTGTTGCTGAGCGTGGTCGTGGATCGCCGCTGGACGCGCCGCGAGCAGGCGCAGCAGCAGGCGGCGCGACAAACGGGCGAAGTCTTCGCCATCCCGCCGATGCTGCGCAGCCCGACGCTCTTTGTCATGTTTGCGTCGGCGGCGATAAGCCTGTTTATGTTGATCGCCGCGCTTAATGGCCCACAAACCGGCGTCACAATGGCGGCCGGGGTGGGGATTCCCTTGCTCTTTTTACCCTTGATCGTCGGCGGGCTGATTTTTCTCCTGCACAACACCGGCATGGCAGTTGTGACCAGCGACGGTGTGATGCTACGCCGCGCGGGGCGTGGACGGTTCCTCCGCTACGACGACATCGTGGCGCTCACGTCACAAGCGCGCCTCTTTGCCCCCGGCATTGCGATTCGAGGCCGGGAGCGCGTGCTGCGTATCCCGCGTACGCTGGAAAATCTCCCTCGCTTCTACACCTTGCTGCTCCAGCGGGTCGCGCCGTCCGTGCGGGATGCGGCGCTAGGGAAAACGGCTCCGGCAACGCTTGCCGCCTCCACTACGGACGGCGGCCCGGTGTACGCCTTCGCCATGAGTCGTAGGATGTGGGCGCTCTATATCGGCGGCGTTGTCCTCTTTATCCTGTTTTACCTGGGCGTCGGATTGTCAGGGATATGGAGCGGCCTGGCGCGGGGTGAAATCCCTCCCTTCAACACGGTATGGGTGCGCAACTCGCTCATCTTCTTCGGGATGATCAGCCTCCTCTTCTTGCCGGCCACGATCTTTGTGCTACACAGTCTCTTTACCAAATACGGCCCGTTCAAAATGGAACGGCCCATCGCCTGGGAATTTCACCGGGACCGCATCCGCTACCGCTTTCCGCGCGGCGCTTGGCAAGAGCGTTCCGCGGGCGCGTTGCAAAGTGTGACGTTGAACCCGCTGTCTGTCAGAGTGCGCGGCGGGCGCGGCATCGAAACCCAGGTGACGCTCTATGCACTCGTTCTGGAATTCACCAACGACACGCCATTGATCATTGACCAGGAACGCGCTGTGCAGTTCCGCCAGACACCGGAGCAGTTGCACGCGCTGCTTACAGGATGGTATAGGGTTAAGTAAAGGAGTCCTTGATGAACCTGTCATCCGATTTTGCCATTGCCGACCGTCCCCAACCCCGGTATCCCCTCGTGGAAGCGCGCGGGCGGTTGCAGGTCGCCGGGGGTATGATGCTGGCGATCATTTTACCCTGCCTGGCTGTTTTGCTGGTCATCGTTATCCTGGTTTCGGGCCTGGTCGCCGGGTTGGATTTTGGGGCAATTATGCTCAACATAGTGATCATCGGCGGGATCGTGCTGTTCACCTTTGGCTTGCCCGCAATCATCGCGCTGCCTTTGGGGATTCGGCTGATTCGCAGGGGCCGCGAAGCCCTCGCAACTGCGCAGCAACTCACCACGGAGGGTGTGTGGGCACAAGCTGTCATCGTCGATTGTTGGACGCAACAGTGGAAGCGCCCGCGCCAGTATTGCATCGCCTATCGCTTCGAGGACGTGGGGGCGGATGGCCCACGCCTCATCACCCACGCCGAGATCAACCAGGAGGCGTACCTACGCTATCAAACGGGGATGCGCGTGCCGGTGCGCTATCTGCCGAATGCGCCGGAGGTCTGCCGTATTGATCTGGACTTTTCTGATTAGTCTGGCCTGGGAGGTGTGTCGATGAAGATGTGGCGTATCGTAATGCTTGTCGTGCTATTGTCCCTGTTCACTGCTACGCCTGCTATTGCGGTCTTCCCCGCACCGCCCGTGCAGACCACCTTCGTCGAGATCGCGCGGACATCGACGGATTGCGCGCCATTGCCGCCGCCGCCCGCGGGCGATACCATCGTCCCCGTCTCGACCGAGGCGCAGTTGTGGAACGCCGTCAACGCGGCGCAGCCGCACACGACGATCCTGCTGGCAGACGGGACGTACAACCTCGGCGCGAACGGGCATTACCTTTGGATTGACACCCCCTTCGTCACGCTTCGTTCGGCGAGCGGCAACCGCGCGGCGGTCATCCTCGACGATAACTACAGCGCCACAGAAATCGTCACCATCCTCGCTTCTAACGTCACCATAGCCGACATCACTATCAAGCGCGCCGGCACACATCCTATTCACGTGGTCAGCACCGAGACGGCGGACACGTTGAACACGTTGATCTACAACGTCCGCATCACCGACCCGGGGCAGCAGGCGATCAAGGTCAACCCTGACGGTGAAGGGCATTATCCCGACAACGGCGTGATCGCCTGTTCGACCATCGAGCTGACCGACGCCGGACGCCCGCACGTCAGCGGCTGCTACACCGGCGGCATCGACATGCACCAGGCGCGCGATTGGGTGGTCCGCGACAATTGGATCGAGGGTTTCTGGTGCAGCGTCGGCCTCTCCGAACACGGTATCCATTTCTGGCACGGCTGCCGCGATCCCATCGTGGAACGCAACGTGCTGCGCAACAACGCGCGCGGCGTCGGCTTCGGCATGGCGACGAGCGGGACGGCGCGCACCTACGCGGACAACCCTTGTCCTGCTGCCAGCGGCTACATCGACCACTACGGCGGCGTCATCCGCAACAACTTCATCTTCGCCAACCGCGCGGAACTGTTCGCCTCTGCGGACGGCTATGACAACGGCATCAGCCTGTGGAACGCCTGCGAGGTGAAGGCTTATCACAACTCGGTGATCTCCACGCAAGCGCCGTTCTCGTCCATTGAGTGGCGTTTCCCCAACACCACGGTGCATCTGGTGAACAACCTGGTCAGCCACAACCTGCGCGCTCGCGACGGCGCGACGGCGATCCAGGCCAATAACCTGACGAACGCGCCGCTCTCTCTATTCGTGAACGGGTCCGGCGGCGATTTGCACCTCCTGCCGACCGCCGTTACCGCCATTGATCATGGCGCGACCCTGTCCGCCGGGCTGTGCGACGACGACATCGACGGCGATCCCCGGCCCATCGGCCCGGCGCGCGACATCGGCGCGGACGAGTACGGCATCCCCGCGCCCGCCGCCGTGACCAATCTGCGCGTGTCGCAGGCCACGCTCGCCGGGAGCGATCTCACGGTCACGTTGCGCTGGACGCCGCCCGCCGGTGTGGTGACCACGACGGTGCGCTATGCCGCGCAGCCCATCACCGCCGCGAACTGGGCCACCGCGCCGGATTTCGCCACGGGCGGCGTGCTCGATACGGCGACGAACACGGTCCCCTACAGCAGCGGGACGCGTTATTTCGCGGTCAGAACGCACAACGAGGGCGGCTGGTCGGCGCTTTCCAATCTGGCGTTTTGGCCGGGTTATGACATTTATTTGCCGTTGGTGTTGCGGCGGTAGGGGCGAGGGCGAGGCATCCCTGCGGTGGTTTTGGGCTGACCAGGCGTATTGTGGGGATGCGGCAGGGCGAGGCATCCCTGCGGTGGTTTTGGGTTGACCAGATGCCTCGTGAGGATGCCTCGCCCCTACAATTGTGCGCATGCGATAACTATGCTACACTCAATGTGGTTGTTGTCGGTCGGTATTCGTGGCCGACGACAGGGTCAAACAAAACTCGAGGACACCGTACCGTGCTTCCGTCAACCATACTCAGTCGTACTATCACTCCCCGCCGCCCCTTGCGGGGTAAAATCCTTGCCTGGTTCCTCATCCCCGCGCTGATCATCTCGCTAGCGGTGGCGCTACTAACGTTCTACGCGTACCGGCGCGTGACGGAAGATCTCGTGCTGGCGCGCAACCGGGATCACACGGCGTTGCTGGCCACCCAACTGAGCGTCAAGCTTACAGAGTACGCCCGCACGCTGAGCGCGCTCGATAGCGCCGGCGTCATCGCGCCGGAGACGTTGGCCGAGCATTGGTACGCCAACATCATGCGCTTCGACGGCGGCTTGCTCATCCTCGATTCCGCCGGGCAGATCACAGCGATCGCGCCGCAGCGCCCTGAGCTGGTGGGGATGCGCGCGTCTGCGTTGCTCCACGCGGACGGCGAAGCCCATTACTCGGACATCCTGGACGATTTGATCCCCGGCCTGGACGTGGTCGCCCTCTCCTGGCCGATTACCAACCCAGAAAACGAGAGCGCGGGCCTTCTGGTGGGGGTCTTCCGCGCCGAGCGGGACGCGACCCGGAGCAGCGCGTTCTACCAGGACATCTGGGGCCTCTACATCGGGCGGCGCGAGGAGGCGTACCTCGTCGATGGACAGGGCCGGGTGATTTTTCATCCTGACACGTTCCTCATCGGCGACGATTTCTCCGCGCTCGAGCCGGTGCAACGGGTGCTGCATGGCGAAACCGGCGCGCTGCGCGCCCGCAACCGCGAGGGCCAGGAAGTGGTCGCCGGATACGCGCCGGTTCCGGGGACATCCTGGGGGCTGGTCACGGAGGAAAACTGGGACGCCCTCATCCAGATCAGCCAGCCCTATACCCGCTTCCTGCTGGCGCTGTTGGCGTTGGGCGTGCTCGTCCCGGCGGGCGTCGCGGCCCTGGGCGCGCGGCGGATCACCGAACCGCTCACCCGTCTCACTGCAGCCGCCAGACGGATCGCCGGAGGGCGCTTCGACCGGTCGATCGAGGTCCACACGGGCGACGAATTGGAGACGCTGGCGGGCCAGTTCAACGCGATGGCGACCGAGTTGCAGGCGTCATACACGACGTTGGAGCAACGGGTGGCCGACCGCACCCGCGAGTTGTCGACGTTGAACGAGATCGCGGCGCTGGTGAGCCGCTCGCTGGACTTGCGCGCGGTGCTGGAAGCCGCGCTGCTCGCTACGTTGGACGCGCTAGGGATGGAAGCCGGGGCCGCGTTCCGCCTGGAAGGGAACGATAGGTTGGCGTTGATGGCTCACCGGGGACTCTCGCCAGCCTTCGTCCGCCAGGTGGCGCTGCTGCCGTTAGCCGACAGCCTGTCCGCGCGCGCTGTGGATGACCGCGCACCGCACGTCCGCGCCGTGGACGCTTATCCCGCTGGCGCGCTCAAGGCGGCGTTGCAGGCGGAAGGGCTGCAGATGGTAGTCAGCGTGCCGCTCGTCGCCAAAGATGCCGTCCTGGGAACGTTGAACCTGGCGACCCGCACGCCGCGCGACATTGCGCCGGAGGAAATGGCGCTCCTGGCTGCGATCGGCCAACAGGCGGGCGTGGCGGTGGAGAACGCGTACCTGTACGAGCAGGCCGAGGTCGCCGCCGCCGAAGCGGAGCGCATCCGTCTGGCGCGCGACCTGCACGACGCCGTCAGCCAGACGCTCTTTTCGGCCAGCCTGATCGCCGATGTGCTGCCCCGGCTGTGGGCGCGCGATCCGGAGGCCGGCGCGCAGCGGTTGGAGAGCCTGCGCCGGCTCACGCGGGGCGCGATGGCCGAAATGCGCGCACTGCTTATGGAACTGCGTCCGGCGGCGTTGCTCAAGGTGGACCTGGCCGATTTGCTGCGCCAGCTCGCCGAAGCGGTGTCCGGCAAGACGGCGCTTGAGGTTGAAGCGGAGATCGCGCCGGTTCCCCCGCTGCCGGAAGATGTCAAAGTGGCGCTGTACCGGATCGCCCAGGAGGCGCTCAACAACGTCGTCAAACACGCCCGCGCGCGCCGCGTCGTCATCGAGCTGGCAGCGGATGAGGGTGCGGTTACGCTGCGCATCCACGACGACGGGCGCGGCTTCGATCCGGCTGCTGTCCCGCCCGGCCATTTCGGGCTGGGCAACATGCGCGAGCGCGCCGCCGGGATCGGGGCGGACGTCGTCATCGAGAGCGCGCCAGGCCACGGCGTGCTGATTACCGTGTTATGGAGGGACAATGGACAAACCAATCATTCGCGTGATGCTGGTTGACGATCACCAGATGGTGCGTAACGGGCTGGCGACGTTCTTGCTGGTTCACGACGATCTGGAATTGGTGGCGGAGGCCGCCGACGGGCAGGAGGCGTTGCTGTTGTTCGAGCAGGCGCAGCCCGACGTGGTGCTGATGGACCTTAAAATGCCGCGTATGGATGGCGTGGAGGCGATTCGCGCCCTCGTCAAGCGCGCGCCGCACGTGCGCGTCATCGCTTTGACCAGCTTTGGGGATGAAGAGATGGTGCAGAACGCGCTGGAGGCGGGCGCAGGCGGCTATCTGCTCAAGGACATCGGCGCGGACGACCTGGCGAACGCGATCCGCAAGGCGTATGCCGGCAAGCCCGCGCTGGCGGACGAGGTCGCCGAGGCGTTGTTCCGTGCCGCCCGCCAGGGACCCCGTCCGGGCGACGACCTGACCGAGCGCGAGCGGGAGGTGTTGGCGCTGATGGTCGCCGGACTGACCAATCCCGAGATCGGCGAGAAGCTGTTCGTCAGCCTTTCGACGGTCAAGACGCACGTCAGCAACATCCTCTCCAAACTAGGCGTCTCTACGCGCACGGAGGCGGTCTCATTCGCTTTGCAGAACAAAATTGTTACACGGGAGTGAGTTGTTAGCTGATGGCTGAACGCTGAAAGCTGACTGCTATACTTGGAGGAGCGATGCGTATCCAACATAGATTATCGATTTTGCTGCTGGTCTGCCTGCTCTTGGGTGGGTGTGCGAAGACGGCGGAGCCTTCGTTGAGTCCGCAGGAGGTCGTGACCAGCTTCTTCCGCTGGTACATCGGCTATCCGGGAAATCCGCTGCGTGATGGGGAGTACCGCACCAGTCCCTATCTGGCCGAGGCGTTCGTCGCCAAAGTAGATGAGATTCTGGCCTCGTTCGACCGGGGCGGCTTCGATCCGTTCTTGCTGGCGCAAGACATCCCGGAACAGTTCACCGTGAATGAAGCGATCGTCTCGGAGAATCGAGCCAGCGTCACCGTAGACTTCTACTGGACCGGGAATCCGGTCCCCACACCCCGCCAGGTCGAGCTTGAGCTGCTCGACGGGGAGTGGAAGATTACGGGTATTGCGGCTTATCCTTGAGGGAGTCTCGACATCTAATCCAGCAATGCTTTCCGCTCCCGTCATCCTTCGGCAAACTCAGGACAGGTCTCCGAACGGAGCGTAGCGGAGTAGCTTGTCCTGAGCCTGTCGAAGGAAGGAATCTCGCGCGTCACAGATTCCTCAGCCCCTTCTTTGTCATCCAGTTGGGCGCAATTGGGGAACGGGGCTTCGGAATGACGTTTTGCAGCGTGAGGGGTCCCATTGTTTGTAACTCTCTGCGGCCTCAGTGTGCTCTGCGGTGAGATATGGGGAATCACCCACCCCGCCCTTTGACCGGTCCGCGAATCCGTCTTTCGGCTGAGTTGAGTTTCGTCTGCTTGCCTGATGTGGTCAGGTCTCCTTTGCCATATACTGTAGGCGTAGTTCAAAAACACATCAATTTCAAAAAAGGAGACAGACAGATGAAAGGCAAGTGGATATTCGGTATCGGATTGGTGATTGTACTGGTAGCGGGCGGGCTGGCTTACGCCGGAGTGACCGCAGCGGACAACCGCAACGGTGGTACACCCACTGAGGTCGTGGCGAACTTCTACGACTGGTACCTGGGCTACATCGGCGAAGGCGAGACCCGGCAAAATCCCCTGGTGGATGGCGCTTACCGGTCGAGTGAGGACCTGGCCGCTGACTTTGTCGCCGAGGTCGATGCGATTGTGACCGGGTTCGACAGGGGTGGATACGACCCCTTCTTGCTGGCGCAGGACGTTCCCACGAGCGTCACTGTTGGCAAAGCGGTGATTGACGGCGATGCGGCCTACGTCCCGGTCGAAACGAGCTTCCCAGGGCACACTCTGACGGTCGGCCTGATGCGGCTCGATGGCCGGTGGCAGATCACGTCGATTGCTCCCGCGCCCGAAATGGTGGTCAGCAGCTTCTACGGTTGGTACCTCTGGTACATCGACGGCGGCGAAGCGATGCGCAACCCCCTGGTAGACGGCGCTTACCGCGACTGCGGGTATCTGACCGAGGGCTTCGTGGCGGAGATTGACCAGACATTGGCCTCCTTCGACAAGGGCGGGTTCGATCCCCTCCTGATGGCTCAAGACGTGCCAGAGCGCGTCACGGTGGTCGAGGGGACGGTCGAGGGCGCGGAGGCCCAGGTCAAGGTGGCGATGTTCTGGGGCAACAACCCCGCACCGAGCGAGCGCACCGTCAACCTGGAACTGGCCGAGGGCGCCTGGAAAATCGCCTCAGTCTCTCACTAGCGCACACCACTCAACATAACGAAAGCCCCGCCCAATCCGGCGGGGTTTTTCATTCCCCCCGTCTCCTGTCTACCGTATACCGTCTACCTGTACGAGGCATAAATCCCCCCAATGACCGATGCGGGCAGAGCCTGGCTGTTTTACAATGTGGATGAAAACCCAAACTTGGAAAAGGAGAACAGATGATGAGAACGAGAAACGTGCTTTATACTTTACTGGGTATTGCGCTATTGCTTCTGGTGGGCTGCGCGCGACCGGTGGAACAGCCGCCTGCTCCACGCTTAAGGTTCATCGCGCCGGTGACGCTGGACGCCGATCAAGAGTTCCGCGTCAACCTGGGCGTGCAGAACATAGCTGCGCAGGACTTCGCCGGGGATGACCGTTTTGGCGGGCAGATGGAAATCCGCGATGCGTCGGGCGATTTGCGCGCCAGCGCGGAGGTCGTTACGCTGCGGTCAATCGCTGCGGGCGATACAGCCTGGATTGTGGAGTGGCGCGGCGCGCTCTCGCCGGGTGACTACCGCCTGACCTGGGGCGCTGACAAGTACGGTTTTGTCACCGTCGCCGCTGCCGTCGTCGAACGGAACGGGCGGCTGTATTTGGCGGAGGAAGCGCCGGCTGTAGTTGAGCCGCCGGCTGTAGTTGAGCCGCGCCCTGTGCTGACCCCTGAAACGGCGACGCCGACTGCGTATCGCCTGGTGGAAATCCCCGAAGCCGGTATGTGCTTCGAAATTCCGGCCGGATGGGTACAACTCACGCCGGAGACGGTCTGGACGCCCGAGGATAACCACGACCTGCGCATAGGCTTCACGTGGACAACACTGGAACCGCCTGTCGAGTTGGAGGCCGCGTTGTTGCCCGATCATGCCCAGATTGTGGCGTCGGAGCCGCTCGCGCTAGGGTGGGGCGATGGCCGGAGCTTTACGCTCGAGGTCTACAGGACGGCGGCCCCAGGCGGCGAGCAAGCCCCGGTTGAGGCGCTCGAAATTCACGCTCTGGTGACGCTCAGCGTGGACGGTGAACGGCGCGGCTTCGATTTCTACGCCAGCGCCTCGACAGCCGAGCAACTGGCCGAAATCGGGCCAATCTTGACACACGCGCTGGAAACGGCAGCCTTCGACCAGCCGGACGTGTCCAGTGAGCTTGACACCGCCGGCTGGCCGGTGTTTGGCGACGAGACCTACGGGTTCCAACTGGCGTATCCAGAAGGCTGGACGCACAAAGACCTGGCTGCCCAGGGCGGGGGGATGCCGGAAGACTGGCCTGTCGAGCGCGTGGTCATCTTCTTTCCGCAGGACTGGGCCGGCCGGTTCGAGCGCAGCGGGCCGCCCGATCCCAACGCGCCTCCCGCTATTCCGGCGCTCAGCCTGGAGGTGTGTGTGGGGTCTGAGACGCAGTTCCGCCGCGCCTACGTCGAGCCTAGCTACAGCGAGACGCTGACAATCAACGGCGTCGAGTTGGTGCGTGAGGAGAGCGGCAGCGGTGAGTACGTCACGGTGTTGTACGTCTTCCAGAGTCCGGTGGACCCGGAGGTGCGTGTGGTGCTCGTCGACAATTTCAGCAAGTTTGCCAACCGGGCTGCTGAAAACCCGGAGGTTGTCGAGCTGATCCCGGTTGTCGTCGGGACGTTCGGGTTCGTGCAGTAAAGCTTTGCCCGGATACGCAACGCGGCGCACCATCGGTGCGCCGCGTCATTTATTCCGTTATAGCCTCGTCTCAAGCCGTTTTATCCGTTATATCCGTTGACGCTCTAAATGCTGCCGCGCCCGTCGCCAGCAGCCGGGGGATGTGCGTGTACACGTACCGGCACCCGCGTTTCAGATAATCGGCGATGTCGGCATCCGAGCCGGTGGAGCCGGGGACTTTGCCCGCCGCGACGATGGCGTCGAGCGTCGCGCGGATCATCTGCTGCACGATCGGGGTGTCGCTGCGTCCCGGAAACCCCATAGATTGCGCCAGGTCCGACGGTCCCACGAAGAACACGTCGATGCCCTCCACTTTGAGGATTTCGTTGATGTTGCTCAACGCCTCGCCCTCCTCCAACTGCACGCAGACGAGCGTCTCGCGGTTCACCTGGGCCACGTATTCCGCCGCCGTCAGGCCGATGCCGTAATTGCCCGCTCGCGTGCTTGCCGCCAGACCGCGCTTGCCCAACGGGTGGTACTTCACCGCTTCGACGACCGCCTGGGCATCCTCGGCGGTGTTGACGTGCGGGACCTGCACACCCATCGCGCCGCGATCCAGCACGCGCAGGATGTCCACCGGGTTGCGGCTCGGCGGGCGGACTATCGGCGTGATCCCGTTTGCCTCCGCTGCCATCACCAACAGCTCCACGCTCTCCACGTCGATCGTGCCGTGCTCGCAGTCGATCAACACCCAATCGAAGCCCAGCGCCCCGACCATTTCCACAATCTGCGGCGACGGGAACATCACCGACACGCCCAACGCGGGCTGGCCTGCTTGGATCTTTGCTTTCATTAAATTCGTTTTCATTGTCGCGTGCCTCCTAAAGGTTGGAGTAAGAAGTCTGGAGTGCGGAGTAAAGGTTCGTACTCCATACTCCTTGAAGAGTGTACGTTGTCTTGGGAAATAGACAAATGCGGCCTTGCGGATTCACTCGCTAACAAATCATGCTATACTATTCCTATAGCACACAACACGCACTTCTTAACCGCTGTAGTTTAACCATGCGAAAGGAGAAGTTTGCTATGGGGCCTAATACATTGATTAACAAAAAAAATCCGCTCAAATTCGGTGTGCTGGGGATCGGCATCATCATTGCGTTGACGGCAGCGATGAGCATCGTCGCCTTTTCCCCGTCTGGCAAAACACTGGTCTCTGCCGAACCCATCCAAGTTGTCGAGGCAGCGCGTCCATCCCCGCCGCCGTCCCTGAACATCGCGCCTACCCCCACCCCTGAACCGGGTGCGGCAACACTCGACGCCCTCACCCTCGCCGCAACGAACGATCTGGAGGTCGTGCGTTTCCGTCCGCAGGTGCAGTTGCGGCGCGATGAGACGGCGCAACCGGCGGCCCAAGTGGATAAACCGCTTACCGTCGCCCGCACCGTCGCGCCGAACGAGTCGCACCGTCCCCAGGCGGCGTATACTGCGCCCGATGTCGCCGGCATCATGAGTCCCATGGAATGGGATGTGTTGATGTATGAAGGGTTTGAGGACCTTTACCCTTTTAACGACTGGTGGCGTTACGATTACAGTGACGACGGTTACGAGCGTTCGTGGGGAGATACCAACTACCGTTATCAGTATGGCTCGTGGAGCGCGTGGCCCGCAGCGGGAGGTGCGGATGCGCTCGATCCCTGGGTCACGACCTGGTATACAGACAACCTGAACAGTTGGATGGTGCAGGGGCCGTTCGACTTCAGTACGATGGCCGATGTCTTTGTCAGTTTTGGCCTGTACTATGATACTGAGCCGGAATACGACTGGATGTACTTCTGCGCTTCGATTGATGGGTATAACTACTACTGTGATTACTGGTCGGGCTATTCCGGCGGCTGGCTGGATCAGGCCTATTGGCTCACCTCCTACGCTGGCTACTCAGAAGTCTGGCTGGCCTGGGTCTTCATCAGCGACTACAGCATCAGCGATTACTACTACGGCCCCTACGTGGACGAAATCTGGGTGTGGGGCGATACCATTGGCGGTACGCCCGTTCCAACACCCACGCCCGATCCAAACGGCGAATTAATCCTCAACGGCAGCTTCGAGACAGGCGACCTGACCGATTGGGACGTCTACAGCCCGGTCGAGGTGTTGGCAGCCGGCGGTGAAGCGCCGGATGCCGACCCGCAGACCCGCCCGCAACTCGCGGCGGAGCCGGAGAAGGCGGCGGAGGGTATCCAGGCCGTGCAATCGCCGTCTGACGTCGCCGAGGTCGGCGTGACCGACCGGGCGGCGGTGGACGGTTATTACTCCGCCTATTTGTGGCGCCCTGCCGCCGGGAACGACTTCCTTTACCAGACGATGGAGGTACCCGCTGGCGTCAATAATATCGTGCTTAATTTCTGGTTTGCCGTCACCACGTTTGAGACGCAAATGGACAATGACTGGTTCTGCGTCAGCATGGCCGATGACCAATGGAACCTCGTGGTGGACCTGGGATGTATTGATGCCTACTACACCACCGGTTACTGGCAAGAGGTCCTCTACGTGCTTACGGCGGATGAAGTCGCTGCCGTTGCCGGACAGCAAGTCAACCTGGTCTTCGAGCTGTATAACCGGGGTTTGACAGGCACGGGTACTGCCGGTTGGGTGGATGCCGCGCATCTTTACGCAATCGGCGCTGACGCCGGCGCATCTCTGGACATTAACGAGCCGAACGACTCTCCGCCGGAACAGGTCACCGAACTGGTCTGTGGGCAGACGATTACCGGCGTCATCGGCGATGTCGTGAGCAGCTACGGCGACGTGGATTGGTTCGTGTTGCGGAACGTCCCACTCGGCCAGTTGGCTCTCGACATCAAAGCCGACACGCAGGTTCCGCCTTCGGCGTTGGACTCGGTGGTTTCTCTGTGGACGCCCAACTTCGATCTGCTGACCTGGAACGACGATGACGGCGTCAGTTACGATTCCTATGTCACGTACACGAATGGTACCCTCAATAACACTTTCTATGTCGCCGTTGAATCGTATTCCGGCTACGGCGGCCCAGATTCGTACTACCAGATGACCGCTTACTGCGCCGGGGCGGGCGGCGGCCCACCCACGGGCGGTAACCCGATTGAGCCTACCACGCCCATCAGTTGGACGTTGATGCTCTATCTCAACGCGGAAGATCGCAACTTTGAGGCCACGCTGCGCGGTTACCTCAACCGGATCGAGCAGTTTATCGGCAGCAAGCAGAATTTCCTCCGCGTGGTGGCGCTATTCGACGGACCGAACAATGGCGATACGTGGCGCTACGTGGTGCAACCGAACGGCAATTATACGGATGGCGTCAATCGCTGGCATCTGGGTGAGTTGAACATGGGCGCGCCGTCTACCCTGGCAAGCTTCGGCAACTGGGCGATGGATCAGTATCCGGCAGCGCATTATTTCCTGGCAATAGATGACCACGGGCATGGCGCGTATGGTATCAGTTGGGATCATACCAACGGCGACGACGCGCTGACGCCGCCTGAACTCTATTCGGCGCTCAAGGACATCACCCGCAATGGCACGCGCAAGATTGATATCTTCGATTACGAAGCCTGTCTGATGGGCATGGCCGAACACGCCTATGACGTGCGCAACTGGGTGGATTATGTGGTCTTTTTCGAGCAGATCAGTTGGGGGCTGAACACGTACCCGACCTACTTCAGCGATCTGGCGGCTGCGGATTCGCCACTGACCGTCGGGCAGCGCATCGTCAACCGCTACCACACGCTGGCTGACACGGCCGGCTACCCCCACACGATCTCACTCGTCCGCACCGATCTGATGCCGGCGGTCAAGCAGAGCGTGACGAACCTGGGCAATGCGTTGGTCGCTACGGGCAACCGCGATGCGGTCAACGCCGCTCGCAACAATGCACAGGCTTTCGCCGCCGCCAACGACGCCACCAACCCGCTCCTGGCGGACTACATTGATCTGTGGGACCTGGCCGATAAGACGGCCGGATTGTCGGGCGTGCTTGCATCTGCCAACGCGGTGAAAACGGCTGTGACCAGCGCCGTCGTTGTCGAGAAACACAGCAGCGGAACCATTGACGGCTACATCTGGAATCATAATGGCGTGCATGGGCTGTCGATCTACTATCCGGCCTCCAACGCCACCAGCGCCTTCAACGACTACGTGGCCCCGCGCCTGTTCCAGATGAGCCAGGACGAAAGCGGCATCAATGGGCGCTGGGACGAATTCCTGAAGTGGGCCGTCACCACCGGCGGGAACGGCGCTGCCGACGGCATCGGCGGCGGCGACCGCAAGGGGATGACGTCAGGCCGCTTCTTGCAGGTGAAACTGGGCGGGAGCAAATTTATCTACTTACCGCTCGTCTTGAAAGGCATGTAGTCTATGAAATCGTTGTTGAACATTCTCGCGCCCTACGTGCCGCCCTACATCCTGCGCGCGACGCTGCGGGAGCCATCGCCGCGCCCGCCCGCGGAGGCGAAGAGCGGTCACCTGCCGGCGGCCGTCCTCTTCGCTGACGTGTCCGGGTTCACCCCGCTGACAGAGGCGCTGGCGCAGCAGGGTTCCGAGGGGCCGGAGGAAATGACGCGCCTGCTCAACGGCTATTTCAGCCGTATGATCGCCCTGGTCGAGGCCGAGGGTGGGGAAGTGGTGAAGTTCAGCGGCGACGCGCTGACCATCATCTTTCCCGCCCTGCGCGAAGAGCTGGGGATCGCCGTCCGGCGCGCGGTCCAGGCTGCCGAGGCGATGCAGGCAGCGATGACGGAGTTTGCGTTGCTGCCCACCAGCGTCGGGCCGGTGGCCTTGGGGATGAAGATCGGCATCGGAGCCGGGGAAATCCTGATCGCTCAGGTCGGCGGCGTGTTAGGGCGGTGGGAGTACGTCATCGCCGGCGACCCGCTGCGTCAGGTCGGTGAAGCCGAGCATCACGCCGGGCGTGGGGAGATCGTGCTCAGCCCGGAGGCCGAAGCGATCTGCGTTCCCCATACTGTGTCTCCGTGTCCTTTGGCGGAACCGGATTGGACGGCAGTGCAAGACCCGGCGGCGGTCGCGGCGGTGTTGCAGGTCTACGTGCCGGAGATCGTTACGGTGTGGATGGAAGAGGATTTGCAGGAGTGGCTGGCCGTTCTCAGGCCGATGACTGTCCTCTTTATCGGCGTCTCCGGCATCGACTACGAGCAGCCGGACGCGGTCGCCCGGTTACACACGTTCCTGGGTGCCGCGCAGGAGATCATCCGCCGGCTGGAAGGCAGCATTAACAAGCTGGCCGTGGATGACAAAGGCACCATCATGCTGGCGATGTTCGGCGCGCCGCCTTACGCTCATGAAGACGACCCGGAACGCGCTCTACACTGCGCGTTGGAACTCCAGGCGATGGCCGAAGCGCAAGGGCTGCACCTGGCGATCGGCGTGGCTACGGGCCGGGTGTTCGCCGGGCCGGTGGGCAGCGAGTCGCGCCGCGAATACACTGTGATGGGCGATACCGTCAATCTGGCGGCGCGGCTGATGGGGATCGCCGGGCCGGGCGAAATCCGCTGCGATCACGAGACCTATCGCTATACGGCCAACCGGGTAGCTTTTGATCTGCTCCCGCCCGCGCGCGTCAAAGGCAAAGCCGGCCTGATTCATATCTACCGGCCAGTGGGCGAATCTGGCAAAGCCAGAACCGGTGAACGCCCAGGCTCACCCTTGATTGGGCGGCGGGCCGAAGTGGTGCGCCTCGCGCAAGGGCTGGACGACGCGCAGGCCGGGCACGGGCGCATCATGCTCATCGAAGGCGAGGCCGGCATCGGCAAATCGCGGCTGGTTGAGGCATTGCTGCATCTGATGCGCGAGCGCGGCCTCACCGGGTTGCTCGGCGCTGGGCGAAGCATCGAACAACAGACGCCCTACCGGGCCTGGCGCGACATTTTTACGGCCTATTTCGATCTCGAAGAGACGCACGATCCCGCCGCGCGCCGCGAGCGGGTGCGCGTTCACGTGCAGGACGTCGTCCCTGAGTTTGTGGAACGACTGCCCCTGCTCAACGACATCCTCACTCTCGGTTTCGAGGAGAACGCCCTGACGCGGGCGTTGGATACCCACCTGCGGCACGAGAGCCTGGTCTCTTTCCTGCTGGCGCTGCTCCAGGCCTGGGCCGCGGAACGTCCGCTGATGCTCATTCTGGAGGACGCGCACTGGCTGGACACGCTCTCGTGGGACCTGACGGTGCAGGCAGCGCGCGCACTGTTGGTCGCCCGCGCGCCCCTGTTCCTCATCGTGGTGATGCGGCCTCTCGAAGGCGAGAAGCTGCTCCTCGGCGCACAAGCTTTGGCCGCGATGGAAGAAACCGAGCGCATGGCATTAACGACGCTTGCGCCGGACGAGATTCTGGCGTTGAGCGCCGCCCGGCTCGGCGTGACGTCTGAGACGTTGCCAGCGGTGGTGGCCGATTTTGTCCGCGAGCGCGCTGGCGGCAACCCCTTCTTTGCCGAGGAGTTGATCTACGCGATGCGCGACGGTGGGCTGGTGAGGGTGGTCACGGAGAACGGCGTCGCGCGCTGTGTCATCAGCGCCGCTTTTGGCGCAGAACGCGAATTTCAGCGGGTGGTGCAGGCTCTGCCGGATACCATCCAGGGTATCATCCTTTCGCGGATTGATCGCCTGCCGCCGGAACGCCAACTGGCGCTCAAGGTGGCGGCGGTCATCGGGCGCACCTTCGGCTATACGACGTTGTACGATACGCTGGGTGAGCATATGGAGATCAGCAACCGGCTGCTGCGGAACTACCTTGAGGAGTTGACGCGCCTGGATTTGACGCCGCTGGAAGCCCCGGAGCCGGAGTTGACCTACATCTTCAAACACATCATCACTCAGGAAGTGGCCTATGAGACGTTGCTCTTCGCGCAGCGCCGCCAACTGCACCGTTCGGTGGCGCAATGGTACGAGCGCAGGTTCGGCGCGCCGACGGCGGATGCGCTGACAGCGCCGTTAGCGCCGTACTATCCTCTGCTGGTCTATCATTGGCATCAGGCCGGGGACGAAGGCCGGGAGCGCGACTATGCCGCGCTGGCCGCGAAATGGGCTGCGGGGCAATTCGCCAACGTCGAAGCGGCCGGCTACTTCACCCGCGCCCTGGAACTTACGTCATCTGCCGATATGGCGGCGCGTTACGATCTGTTGCTGGGCCGTGAAATGGTCAATGACCTGTTGGGCGCGCGTGAAGCGCAAGCGCAGGACTTGATCACCCTGGTGCTGCTCGCCGTCGCCCCGGGTGTGGCGGCGGACGAGCGTGCGATGGCGCGCAAAGCTGCGCGGGTTACACTGCGGCTGGCTAACTACATGGAGGTCACGAGTGATTACGCTGCCACGCTGATCGCTGTGCACCGGGCGATCAACCTGTCGCGCGAGGCGCAGGATGTCGTCGGGGAGATCGAAGGGCACATCGCCTGGGGCAAGGCGCTGTGGCGGCAGGGGAACTACGAGCGCGCACAGGCCCCACTGGAGCGCGCCCTCGAATTGTCCCGTTCTATCCACGATCGCTTGAACGAGGCCGAAAGTCTGGACAGTCTGAGCGACGTTTATCTGTACCAGGGGGATCACACCGCCGCGCAGACCTATTACCAGCAGGCCTTGGCGATTTACCGTGAGATTGGGCGGCGCCAGGGTGAAGCGGATACGCTGAACATGCTTGGCGTGATTCGATATGAGCTGGGCGATTACCAGACGGCGCGCGATTATTACGAGCAGGGCCTCGCGATCTACCGCGCCATCGGCGACCGGCGCGGCGAGACGATGGCGCTCAGCAACCTGGCGGTGGTCTACTGCGATATTGGCGACTATGCGCTGGCCCGCGATTACCATCAACGCGCGCGCGACCTGCGGATTGCGATCGGCGACCGGTGGGGTGAGGCGGTGAGCCTGGTCAACCTGGGCTACGTGTATCACAGCCTGGGGGACAATGAAGCGGCGCAGCGTCATTGCGAACAAGCATTGGCGATCCAGCAGGAAATCGGCGATCAACGCGGCCAGGGCTACAGTCTGACTTATCTGGGACACGCGCTGGCTGCTCTCGGTAAACTGATCCCCGCCGCCGATGCCTACAACCGGGCGCTCACCCTGCGCCGCGATCTGGGCCAGCACAGCCTTGCCATTGACGATCTAGCGGGGCTGGCGCGGGTGGCTCTGACGCAGGACGATAGAGTCCATGCTGCTGCCTACGTTGACGAAATCCTGCACTGGATCGAGACAAACGACGTCGGCGGCATCGAGTACCCGCTACAGGTTGACTTGACGTGTTACACCGTGTTGCGCGCGACGGCGCAGGGCGATGTTGCGAAGCTGGCGCAGGCCCAGGCCATTCTCACGCGCGCGCACACTGCCCTGATCAAGCGCGCCGCCGATATCGGGGATGAGACCCTATGGCGCAAATTCCTGGAAGATGTGGCCGCGCACCGCGACATCGTCGCAGCGTGGCAGCAAAATACTTAACTCACGGAGGAAAACATTATGTTCATCGACCGACCGGACTTCGAGCCGGGCATCAAAATTGCGGCGCAAATTACGCCGGAACCGACCGAGGATGACCTCGCCTTCATCCAGCAGATGGGTGTGGGCTACGTCGTCCTGTGGACCGACGCTAAAAAGTCGAGCTACGAGTACTACGCCAGCCGCCGCCAATTGTTCGAGGACAAAGGACTGAAGGTCTACGGCTTTGGCAACAGCGACGTCCACAACCAGGACGCCATCGTGCTCGGCCTGGAAAACCGCGACGCGAAGATCGAGGAGTACAAGCAGCACTTGCGCAATCTGGGCAAGGCCGGTATCCCCTACACGACCTACGCGCACATGGCGAACGGCATCTGGAGCACCGAGCGTGAGACAACGCGCGGCGGTGCACCCGCGCGGGCGTTCAATCTGGAGAAGGCCGACACGGGTCACTGGCACGGGCGGCAGTACAATATGCCGCTCACCCACGGGCGTAAATACAGCGAGGACGAAATCTGGGACAACTTCGCGTACTTCATCAAACAGGTGGCCCCCGTGGCGGAAGAGGCCGGCGTCAAGATCGGCATTCACCCCGACGATCCGCCTGTGCCGGAACTGGGCGGCATCCCGCGCTGTATCTTCGGCAACTTCGAGGGCTATCGCCGCGCCATCGAGATGGCGAACAGCCCCAATGTCGGCCTGTGCCTCTGCGTCGGCTGCTGGCTGGAAGGCGGCGCGTGGATGGGTAAGGACGTTTTCGAAACGATCAAGTACTTCGGCGAGCAGAAAAAGCTGTTCAAGATTCACTTCCGCAACGTCAGCCAGCCGCTCCCGTATTTCGTGGAGACGTTCCTCGATGACGGCTATATGGACATGTACAAGGTGATGCGCGCCCTACGCGAGGTGAATTTCGACGGCGTCGCCATCGCCGATCACATTCCGTTGATGGCAAAGGATCACAAAGTCAGTACCGCGTTCAGCATCGGCTATATGAAGGCGCTGCTTGAGCGCGCAAATGCAGAGTTTAAGGAGTAGATCATGTCAGATGAACAAGAATCTTCGATTTTGGAATTACAAGCCCGGTGGGATAAAATTCGCGTCGCCAATTTGTACGACGCGATGGACCAGATGGGCTACGGCGATCAGTGCATCGACCTGAGCATCCGCCCGTTGTTTCCCAAGCAGCATCTGGCGGGTATGGCGGTGACGGTACGCGGCAGCCGCGATCCGTCCACCTGGGAGGAGAAGAAGGCCGCGAAGGAGAAGGCCGAGGCGGAAGGCAAGCCGGTGATGAGCGGCCCGAATCTGCACGAGTGCCTCTTTCCTGGCTGCGTGGTCGTCGTGGATGGCGGCGGCGAGCCGCACACCGGCAAGTTCGGCGAGATGACGAGTTGGGATTTGCAGCAGCGCGGCGCGAAGGGTATCGTGATTGACGGCTTCATCCGCGATCTGTGGGGATTGGAAGTCATCCCCGATTACACGGTCTGCGCCAAGGGAACGTCGCCCATCGAATCCGCCAAACGGTGGAGCATCGTCGGCGTCAACGTCCCCATCGGGATGCCCGGTACGCTGACGAGCATGGTGCGCGTGCGTCCCGGCGACTGGATCGTCGCCGAAGCGGATGGCGTTATGGTCGTCCCGCAGGAGATCGCGATGGAAGTCCTCGAAAAGGCCGAGGAGATCGAAGCCCGCGAGCAAGGTATGCGCGAGGATTTTGCGAAGGGGATGTCCTTTAAGGAAGCCTACGAGAAGTGGGGTAGGGCGTAAAACGTGAAACGTGATGCGTGATTCGTGATTTGCCTCTCACACATCACGTTTCACGCATCACAATTTTGCATCCTGCATCTCGCTTCTTGTCGGAGGAGGGCGCGATGAAGTATGGCTTTGTTTTTCCGGGTCAAGATGTGGTGATGGCTGTGGCGTTCGCGCAGCAGGCGGAGACTGCCGGTTGGGATGCGTTTTTCGTCTGGGACGCCGCGTGGGCCACCGACCCGTGGGTGACGATGGGCGCGATTGCCGCCGTCACCGAGCGCATCCGCTTCGGCGCGATGATTACGCCGGTCTCGCGCCGCCGCCCGTGGAAACTGGCGAGCGAAACGGCTACGGTGGATCGCCTGTCTAATGGGCGGCTCATCCTCGCGGTGGGTTTGGGGGCGCTGGATACCGGCTTCACGAAGTTCGGTGAGGAAACGGATCGTCGCACTCGCGCGGAATTGCTGGATGAAGGGTTGGATATCATCACCGGGCTATGGAAGGGACAGCCTTTTGGGTATGAAGGGAAACACTATCACATCCAGCCGGAGGATGATCACATCGCTTGTCTTCCGCCGGTGCAGCAGCCGCGCATTCCCATCTGGGTCGTCGGCGCGTGGCCGCGGATGAAATCGATGCGGCGCGTGCTCCGCTACGATGGTCTGCTGCCGAACAAGATCGACGCCCAGGGCAAACATCAGCAGGTCACGCCCGACGATGTCCGGGCGATGCGCGCCTTCGTGGACGAACGCCGCACTCTCACTACGCCCTTCGACATCGTGATGGAAGGCGAAACGCCGGGCGACGACGCCGAAAAAGCCGGATCCATCATCCGCCCGTGGGCTGAAGCCGGCGCGACGTGGTGGATCGAAGCGATGTGGGGCACGCAGGATATGGAAGCTGTGCGCACCCGCATCCAGCAAGGGCCACCCCGATTTTAGATTTTGGATTTTCGACTTTCGACTTTGGACTAACGACTGAGGACTATGGACTACATTAACTTCGGCAATACCGGATTGAAAGTTTCGCGCCTGTCTATCGGAACGGGTACACACGGCTGGGCCAGGCGCTCGGATCAGACGGCGCTAGGGCTGGATGGGCTGGCGAATCTGCTGCGTCGCGCCTTCGATGCGGGGGTCAACTTCTGGGATGCGGCGGATCACTACGGTTCGCATCCGCACGTGGCGCGCGCCTTGCAAGGGGTGCCCCGTGAGCAGGTGGTGATTGCGACGAAGACGATGGCGCGGAAAGGACCCGATGTCGCCAGAGACCTGGCGCGCTTCCGCAAAGAATTGAACACCGACGTGATCGACATCGTGCTGCTGCACACGCTGAGCGACGCCAACTGGCCGAAGAAATGCGCCGACGCGATGGACGTACTCTCCCGCGCCAAGGAAGCGGGCATCGTGCGCGCGGTGGGTTTTTCGTGCCACGGTCTGGGCGCGCTGCGCACAGCTGTGGAGACATCCTGGGTTGATGTGGTGCTGGTGCGTATCAACCACGCCGGCGTGAACATGGACGCGCAACCCGCCAGCGTCGTCCCCCTCATCGAGAAGCTCTACGCTGCCGGGAAAGCCGTCTACGGGATGAAAGTCCTCGGTTGCGGCGCGCTGAAGGGCAACGTGCGTACCGCCATCGAGTACGTCCTGCGCTTGGGGACGGTGCACGCTTTCACCATTGGCATGACCAGCGCTGCACAGCTTGAGCAGAACGTGCGGCTGGTCGAGGAACTGTCGCCGAAGTATCCATTGAAAGATTGAAGATTGAGTGATTGCAGATTTATGAGACCTGCGAGATTGCGTCCCGGAGATACAGTGGGTATTGTCAGCCCCTCCTGGGGAGGAGCGGGGGCGTTCCCTCACCGCGTCGAACTGGGTGTCCGGCATCTGCAATCACTTGGCTTCAAGGTGAAGATCGCACCACACGCCCTCAACCAGCACGGATTCGTCTCCGATACGCCGCAAAACCGGGCCGACGACATCAACGGTATGTTCGGCAATCCAGAGGTCAGGGCGATCATCGCGGCGATAGGCGGTGATCACTCCTGCCATTTGTTGCCGTTGCTGGATTTTGACCTGATTCGGAAGAATCCGAAGATCTTTATGGGATTCTCCGACATCACCGTGCTCAATGTAGCCATCTGGCAAGAAACAGGACTGGTGACATTCAATGGCCCGGCCTTGTTGACCGATTTCGCCGAGTATCCGAGAATGTTTGCATACACAGAAGCGTATATGCTGAGGATACTGTGCGAAGCGCAGCCAAGTGGCCCTATCCTGCCATCCACGTGGTGGACGGAGGAGTTTTTAGATTGGGGACTCAAAGCCGATCTTGAACGTCCCCGTGAACGACGCGATTCGGGAGGTTGGACCTGGTTGAGGGAAGGCAAAGCTGAGGGTATACTCATCGGAGGTTGTATAGGGTCTTTGCAGCATTTGCGAGGAACGCGGTTTTGGCCGGCCTGGCGGGATGCCATCATGTTCTTTGAGACTTCGGAAGAAGCACCATCTCCGGAAACTGTCGATAGTATCTTGATGGATTACGAGAATATGGGTGTTCTGGCACAGCTCAAGGGATTACTCGTTGGCCGTCCTATGCGCTATACTGACGAAGAGAAACAGCAACTTCGCGAGGTTGTCTTGGAGCGGACAAGCCAGTATACTTTCCCTATTATTACGGATATGGACTTTGGACATACAGCACCGCAGCTCACCATACCGATAGGATGTCGCGCTCGGATCGATGTGGAAAAACAACGGTTCGAAATCATAGACGCGGCAGTTGCATAGTCGACGGATATGCCAAGAGCGCAGTGCGTCGTATGCAGGAAAAACAAGCTGCTGATGGTCAAGCATCAGCACGAGGATGCAGCCTGGTGGTGCTTGCCGGGTGGCGGTGTTGAAGTGAATGAAACGTCGGCAGAGGCCGCCGTTTGTGAACTCTGGGAAGAATGTCGCGTGGATGGTCTGGTGACTCGAGAACTCGCTACACAAGTGTACTCGCCGCGGGATAGAAGTTACACTTCTAGCCACCGGACACTTTTTCAAAAATAGGGAAGCCAACGAAAGACAAAAGCTTCCGCATTCGTCAAATGCCGATCTATCATATCCAAACCAATACGGAAAATGCTCAAATCGCGGCGGTCTTTG
>Ga0334882_1000135_pt1 | contig 131264 bp, 137 predicted proteins | sample GraSluR1_MG_5_FD_207226 | JGI IMG/M metagenome (GOLD analysis project Ga0334882, IMG submission 207226) | Sludge microbial communities from methane-producing bioreactor in Wageningen University, Netherlands - Granular Sludge_15_04-R1 | ecosystem: Engineered > Bioreactor > Anaerobic >...
GAAGCTGCATTGCAAGTGATCGGTATGCGGTAGAAACATAGCTGTGTACTCCGATTTTAATTTGATAGTATTGGTATATTATACCATATTTCATGCCTAGCGCCACCTTTTTTCAGGGGAGTCATATCATCTTTTTGAAAACCGCTTTCTATATCTTGAAAAAGTATTATCGACAGGTTACTCCCCGCTAGCCGTCAATGAGGGACAACCTGAAGCAAATATTAAAAATCCTGTTATGGTTGCGGCTGGCAAGAAAGCCGCACTTACGAGAGCAACGGGCGTTTATACGTTTGAAGAGCATCTCAAAGGCAAAAGCGATGAAGTCAAAGAATTAGCTTTTGTTATTCAGGAGTTTATTACAGGATTAGACTCAGCTATTCAGGAAGTTCCCAAAAAGAATTACATTGCCTACAAAATTTCTCAGAATATTGTTTGTGTGGAATTACAAACTCAGCGAGTTTTGCTATATTTGAAGTTGAATCCGAAAGGAATTAATGATCCACCCAAAATTTCAAGAGACATGACGGGCAAAGGTCATTATGGAACAGGCGATTTTGAAATTTCAATAAAGAGCATAGAAGATTTTGAAACCGCTAAACCGTATATTGTCATGGCTTATCAAAAATTAGGCGGTTGACAATTGATAGGCAAAACATAGCTCCGTGTGATTTGAGGAGATCTGCCAATGGCGGAACGCCCCATCGAAATAATCTGGACAGATTATATGTGCTATCGAGCCAAATTGCGAGGATTTGATCTTGACAAGATAGAGTATATTTTGAGATATTCAACTGAACATTATTTTGATACTGTAACTGAGCGTCTAATTGTAGTGGGGCGTATGGATGATTTATTGGTAATGATTCCGTATGAGACCACTCACGGTTATGTTACACCTATTATCATTCATGCCACAACTCGTCAGCAACTCAATCTGCGGCTCAAGACAGGGAGACTTGCCCATGAGTAAAACACAGAATATGACATATTTTGAGCAAGAAGATGTGCTACATCTGGTTATTTCAGATGAACCAGAAGCCGGCAGCTTTGAGCTCGCCCCTAACATTACCGTTGAGTTGAATGCTCAAGGGGAAATGATTGGCATCGAGATTTTAGAAGCCAGTCATTTTATTCGGGATTCGATTATGGAATCTGTACAGGCACGGGTCTTGCGGATACCGGAACTCCAAATGGTTTGGGGATGAAATTTGCCTGTTTTCTTATAAAGACAGGTATTGCACTTTAGTAATCTGACACTAGCTTTTGTGAGCGCCGCTAATGACTCCGCTCATTGTGTTTACCACGGCCTGGGCAGCAGGAATCCTGCTTGTCCAGGCTGCTTTGTTTCCCCCAGTGTGGTTGCTGCTAGCTCTGCCCATCACGCTGGTGATGGGTTGGGGTTGGCGCGACCATCCCCTCTGGCGCTGGTCGCCCTGGGTTTGCGCGGGATTGCTACTGGGCGCAGGGCGCTTCTGGCTGGCGCGCCCCCGCATTGATGCGCGCCACATCGCCGCCTACAACGGCATTGGGCAGGCGACGTTGGAGGGCGTGGTGGTGGGCGAACCCGATCGCCGCCCCACCTACACCAACTTGCGTGTCGCCGTTGAGCAGCTGCATCTCCCCGACGGCGAGCTGTTGGAGTTGCACGGGCAGGTCCTGGTTAAGGCACCGCCCTACCCACGCATCCGCTATGGCGACCGGATACTGGCTACCGGGCTGCTCGAAGAGCCGCCAGCGTTCGATTCCTTCTCCTACAAGGATTACCTCGCACGGCAGAACATCCACACCCTGCTCCGCCGCGCCGAGATAACGGTCAGCGCCTCCAACCAGGCCAACCCGCTCACCGGGCTGATGCTGCGCTTCAAGGACTACGCTCTGGAGCGGCTGCTGGCGATGCTGCCGGAACCGCAAGCTGCGCTGCTCGCGGGCATTCTCTTGGGCGTGGAGAGCGGCATCCCCGATGACCTCAACACGGCGTTTTCCCTCACCGGAACCAGCCATATTGTAGCGATTTCCGGCTTCAACATCACCATTATTGCCGGGATTTTCGCGGCGTTGGCGCGGCGCATCGGCGGCGAAAAGCGCGAGCTGCCGATTGCTCTCACGGGCATTTGGGTTTATACGTTGCTGGTGGGCGCATCGGCAGCGGTGGTGCGTGCTGCGGCGATGGGCAGTTTGGCAATCATCGCGCGCCGGGGCGCCCGGCGGCTTCACGGCCCGACCTCACTGGCGGCGGCGGCGTGGCTTATGTCGCTGCACAACCCCTGGGTGCTGTGGGACGTGGGCTTCCTGTTGAGCTTTGCCGCCACAGCGGGCCTTATCTTTTACACCGAGCCGCTTACGCGCCTGTTCCTGGCGCTCTTTACCCGCATCACCAGCCAACAGACCGCCGAACGGCTGGTGGGCTGGTTCAGCGACGCGCTCATCGTCACGCTGGCGGCACAAATCACTACCACCCCCATCATCGTCGCGGTCTTCGGGCGGCTATCGCTGGTGACGTTGCTCACCAACTTCCTCATTTTACCCTTTCAGCATCCTGTCCTTTTGTGAAAAAAGTCGGATCGGTCCATTCCCATTCAGGTAGTTTGCTGAAGTCTCGTGTTAGGCCCAATGCATGCATCCGACATCTAACTGCTTCTTCAGTACGACCCGGTAATTTTGCAACAGTTTCTCCCATACTTAACTCTCCGCGATAGTGCTTTTCTATGATTTCATCCTCCCAGGATTGATAAATGCGCCCTCCTCCTGGTTTTGCATCTTGAATCTCTCTTCGTACTTTTAATCTCTCTGCCTTCGAACGAATTTCTCGCCAACTTCTTTCAGGAAGTAAAGCCATCAAATCATCATGAGGCATATTAGGAAAATGTTCCCTTACGATAGCACTTTCTTTTTCTGACCACATTCTATACGGTTCACGATATAGTTTATGTATTACAAGATATTGTTCTAACCCAGTACGCCATGTTAAACATACTAGAATATCAGATGGTGAATGCCAAACAGTGACTTGCTTAAGTACTAAACGAAAAAAAGCATTTTGAATATCAGAGGGTTGTAAGTCCCATCCACTAGATAGATTAGTGAGGAACTCTTTCACGGTTAGGATTTCTTCGGGAGTAATTGAAGTACCTACTAATTTATTGATTTCTGTGTTTTCAAATTCACTTAATTCCTTTAATCGCGCAAGTCTTTCTTGAATCATCGTTTCAATTTTCTCGGCGCGTTCTGCGCTAAGGCGCATAGTATAGTAGTTGCTTTCTAAGTTATCAATTTCTTGTTTCAAACGACGAAGTTCTTTACCGTGAGCCACAGCGCGTGTTTTAACTTCCTTGTATTCTTCCTCCAACCGGGCCACAACTTCATTTGCTAACTCAGGATAACTGCATTGTGAGATAACAGCTTGACCAATGATTTGATCCAAGTGATCTCCTCTAATTACCACATGTTGAATCCCGTTAGCAATATCTCGACACATATAAGTAGCATAATCATATTTATCTACTTTAGTAGCGTTTGAATACATAAATCTATTTGGAACGTCATGAAGCCCGCAATAAAGCAACCCGGAGAGAGCACACGGCGGGAATTCGTTTTTTGGACGATGAGGGCGGTCGTCAAAAAGATTTTGAGCTGCGAAAAAATCTTCTGCGCTGACAATAGCAGTGTGATTGTCAGTTTTTACCAATTCTTTTCCCCAAATCCACCAACCTATGTAAGTAGGGTTTTGAAGAATGCTGCGTATACGGCTGACTGTAAATATCCAATTGCCATCAGCATCCATTTCTGATTTTTTAAAACAAACCGTATTGGCTCTAACTTTGGCAATCTCTTCCGGGAAGGGGGGAAGGGTTATTCCTTCTTTTTTAAGTATACGAAGGATTTGTGGTGCCGTCATTCCTGGAATACATGCTAGCTTAAAGATTTTGCGTATTACTGCAGCGTGTGGTTCATAGACTTTCAATTTGTGGTAATCAGGATTATTTACTAATTTCCCATCTATTTCTATTTGCTTATCTACATTGAGGATATATCCCGGTGGAATACTACCGCCAGCATAATAACCTTGTTGTGCTTTTATTTTTACAGCACCACCAAGCCGTGAACGCATTAATTCCAGCTCGTCAGCTGCCCTCTCTACTTCCATTCGATAGAGCCTCATATGCATACGATCGCTGAGATTAAGTCGCATCTGCGGAGTGACTATGATTACACCGTGTTTTTTGCACAGCTCACCAAACGCAAAAGCATCTATTAAAGTTTGATCTCGAAACAAACGGGAAATGTGAACCACATATACGCTTTCAACCAAATTTTGCTCTATGCAACGAATCAAATAAGCTAGACCCTCTCGTTCTTCTTGCCCTTTTGTACCTGAAATACCAAGATCGCGTCGCTCTATGTAGACTTGCTTTTGTGCATATCCATGTTCTTTAGCTAAATCTTCGAGTGCATCTTGACCTTTGATGGAATATACACTACGTCGGAGCTGTTCATGCGAAGATAATCGTTGATAAATGAAAGCCATTCTTTCATTACGCAACTCAACCAGATTTGCCCAATCAACTGCTTTATCTTCTTGTTTAGGTTGTAAACGTCCACCAAATCGCCGTTCTTCCATTTTTCATCTTCTCCTTCAAGCGATTAAATCTTGTTTACAATGTGCGCTTTGATGCGTTACTAGAAGAAGCGCACACTGTAAACACCAATTTGTTGAGCATGAAAGGTAGTTTAAAGCCTAATCTCAACAAATAGCCTGTTTTTTACGGGCAGCTCCTCACCTCACACCGTCGCCGTGTAATATGTCCCGCGACAATCGCCATGCTTGCGGAGCAAGCCGCGCGCTACCAGGTCGGCCAAATCCAATCGCAGCGTTTCACTGGAAAAGTGCGGGTAGAGTTCCCGGTAGGCCCCTTGATTGATGGTGCCATGCCGGCGCGCATACTTCAAGGCTTGGGCTTGCCGCTCATTGAGTAATGGCTCTGTGCGCACCGTGACCTGCGTTTCCAAAACCTCAGCCACCGCCCCTTGTCCCGTTGTCCCCAACACTTGCGCCTTTTCCGCATCTGTGAGTTCAAGCACATCGCAGATATCGGCTAATACCAGGACCAGCGGCGCATCCAACACCGTCCAGGAATCTGGCGCGGCCCCGGCTTCCAAGGTCTGGCGAAAGCGCGTCAGGCGCGTGACCATCGCCCGCTGCTGCTGGGCCGCGACCAACCGTTCCCAATGCCCGGCCAAACTGGGGCCAGTCTTTACTAACCGCATATGGTTGATGGGCAAATCCATTTTGAAATCCCCCTTTGATGTATGTTATAATGGGGGTGAGGTCTCCGCGTGCTTGGGCAGCGAGTCGGAGCCTCACCACTGTGCCGGGGCGTCAGCCCCGGCCTTGTGTTTCACAAGCCTAACTGATCCAATTGGGCCGCCAAGTCCGGGTCTTCGGCGGGCGGGCGCGGCGATGCCCCCACCTGCGCCAACCACGGCCCGCTGTTGATATGGGCTTCCAATCCTTTTATGGCGCTGTACACCTCCTCAAGGGTGATGGCTGAAGCGCTGCTATACCCCCGCAGCGCGGCCCGAATAGCGTCACTGGCGTTGGGCTGCCCGTCCAGCCAGGCCAGTAACTCCGCGTCCCGTTCCGTGTGCAAACTAAATGACCGGCGTACTAACATATTCCTGTCCTTTCTCAGCATACTTTTTCATACTGTGTCCGCTTGCGCGTATGAATTGGTATTACTTTACCCAAATCCGGTGCGCAAACTTCCAGTAGCCAACCGCGTTGCCGTAGATGGGTTCCCGCACCACTTGCGCGTGCGGCCAATGCTGCCGGATATGTTCCCCCAGCAGTAACGCTCCGCCGCCGGTGATCAAGATGGCGTCCAGCAACGCGCCGCCGTTCCATAGGTGCGAGGCTTCGCCGAGAATTTGGCGGGCTAAGTCGGCCGTGAGATCATTGACGATAGTGGGGAAATCCTGGAGGGGTTCACCGTAATAGCGCAGGGTGCGCGCCTGGATCGCGGCGGCTAACTGGTGGTCGCGCAGATCATCCAGGCCGGGGTACTGGTGCGCCAGCCATTGCCGGACGGCGCGCACGAGGTTCCAACCGCCGATGTTGACGCTGACAGTTTCCCGGCCAATTTCGGACAGGCGGCTGACGCTGAGCAGATTGCAGGTTTTGCCGCCGATGTCAATCAGGCCCACCGCGGCTTGCGCCAGGTCCGCGCGTTGAATTTGCCCGCGCTCATCGAGGACTTCCGCCAGGAGCGAACCGAACGGCTGGGGAATGACGCGCACATGGGTGACGCGCAGCAATTGCCCCCGGCGGCCTTCGCGTTGGGCCCGGTGCTCGCCCAGTAAACGCTGGTGGACTTGCTCCTTGTCGGAGTAGAAGGCTACTGGCAAGCCGGTGACTACTTCAACGTCTACCAGAGTCCCTGTAGTGAGTTCCGTGAGAGCCGCGAGGAACAACGCCTGCCATTCGGCGCTTTCAATCCAACGGCGGTCTTCGCGGCGGTTAAGGAACCGCGATTGCAACACCGCCTCATCGCCAATCAGAACCGATTGCGGCGCGGTCAACACGATGGCTGGGGTGTTATTCCCGGAGAGGGCGAAGCGGGCGCGGTCGGGCGTGCCGACCGCTGAGGGAAACGTGGCGCGGCGCTTGTCAGTCACCGCTTTGGTGGCATTGTAGCCGATGTCAATTCCAGTGTGCATACGAACCTCCTTGAGTTACTTATGTGAAAAAGGGGAATGTGATGGGCAAACCATAACAAAAAACGGCCTACCTTGCCGTGTCTGGCTCAGGTAGGCCGCTAGATGATTGCCCCACAAACGCCCTTGGAAATACCTCAAGGCAGTCTGCCCGGCGGCCGCATACGCGGCTGCGCATAGCACACTGATACGTCTATGGTATAATCAGGGTAGCCTACCGTTGGCTAAGACAACGGTCAGGTTAGCACCTGGTGGGTGTTTCCAGCACCCACCAGATGCGCCCTAAAGTATCATTCTGCTGTTAATGTGGTTGCTACTGTTTCAGACTCCGCTGTGCGTTCTGCTAGCCAACGTAGCCCCTCTGCGTATGGAATCATCCAGGCTGGCCCAAACTTCTGTGCCTTAATTTTACCCTGGCGACATAAACGAGCGATATAGCTAAAATCAAGCCCAGCAGCTAATCCAAGCGAGCTCGCTGTCCATGCGGGTGGCGATTCAGTATCCGATTCCATATTCTTATTATAGTCCAATTATTAGGACTGTCAAGCCCCAATTTGCGAGTTATGCCCTCACTTGACCGTTATCGGGATGCGTGTTAAAGTGCCCCTGACTTAGCGGTCCAGGATGCGGTTATCCTTGCCCCTACTGACCCTGCCGCCGGGTATAAAAGTATCTTAATCGCACTTGCGCCATAAGATTGTTGGAAACATTAGTAAAAATTCCTAACTCGCCTGGAAACGTACTGATAGGTGATACAGACCCATGAAAACAACAGCCAAATCCAGAGGCCCACAGACTCCCTTTGCCTGGCGCGTAGATGAAGGGGTCCGCGCTTATCAACAGGCGCAACGGTTGAACCAATTAACGACGGCGATGCAATATCTCGCCGCTGACGTCGGGATCGCTTTTAGCACGCTTAGTGCGTGGCGGCGAGATGTGATTCCAGTAGATTACGACATTCTCAACCGGTTTGCCGCCGTCTGCATCCAGGCAGCGCCCGAACTAGGGGAACCCTGGCTCAGCGCTTTGTTGCGTGATGCGCGGATGGCCGGCTACCGCGATCAAGCCGTGGCAGAAATTCTGGGTGGCGAGCCGGACACAGACGCAGCCTGCGCGCGCCCCTCGCCAACCCCCGTCATCCTCCCGGGGCTCCCCCCAGAGTTGCCCGCGCACTATGTCAGCCGGGATAGCAAATTACAACCGTTGAAAACCCTGGTCTTAGCGGGGCAAGGACACGGGGCCTGGATTGCGATCTTAGGTATGACCGGAGTGGGCAAAAGCACCCTCATGACCGCCCTGGCGCAGGATGCGGAGATCCAGGCCGCATTCGCTGGGGGAATTTGCTGGTGCGAGGTGAAGCAGGGCGAGCCGCCGCTAACGCTGGCGCGCTGGGTGGCCCAAGCCTGGCAGGTGGACTGGCCCGACAATGTCACTACTACAACAGAAGCCCAAGCCGTCTTGCGGGCGGGCTTGCCTGAGACCCCGGTGCTCTTACTGCTGGATAACGTCGTCTCGGCCCCGTTGCTCCAGGCCGTGCGCCAGTTAGGCCCACAGGTGGTGGTCGTCTTGACCACGCGCACGCTCGCGGTGCCTGCCACCTTGCAGATTCCCGAAGCGGCCTGGTTGACTATCGGGGAACTCACGCCGCCCGAAGCCTGGGCTTTGGCACACCATTTCGCCCCTATTCCAGAGGCAGAAACCGCCGCCGCTCAGGAAACGCTGGCGTTGCTGGCTTATCATCCCTACGCCATTCAATTAACGGCGAGTACGGTCCAGGTACTCCAAATGACCTGGGAACAAACTTTGCACGCCTTGCAGCATCCACCGCGCGCCGCCGTATTGACCGCGGTGACCTCTGAGAACCAGGGGATTTGGGCGTCATTGAACATGGATTGGGCGCAATTGTCTTCCCCCCACCGGTATGCGCTGGCTGCCCTGGGGCAATTGCCGTTCTTCAGCACCTACGATTTGGCAAGTGGGCAGGCGGCCTGGCAGGTATCCGCTGCACAAGCGCGCGTTATCTGGCGCACGTTGGCCGCCTTGCAGTTGGTGTGCCGGGTGCCCGGCACACCGGATCAATACAGTTTACACTGGTTAGTACGCGAGTTTGCACAGCAGCAAGCCCGGCAGTGGAATTGGGGGGAGAAACTCCGCTTTAGCGGCTGGGTCTGGCGCTATCCGTTGGAGCGGCCCTTGCGCTGGTGGTGGCCGGCCCTACCGCGCCCCGCCGCCGCGGACTGGCCCTGGTGGTCGCCGACCGTGCCGGGAACCGCCCATGAGCCCGGCTGGCGCTCGGGCTATGGGTGGTTGATGAAAACCCTCTGGCCGCGCGACGAAGAAGGCTTGCGGCTCCGGGTTACACCGCAGGAGTGGGTCACGGTGGTTCGCTTAACCGCGCGGGTTAGCGGGTTAGCGGCCTTGAGTGGCTTATGGAGTGGGTATGGCTTTCTATGCGTCGGCTTGGGGCAAACCGCGAACCTGCGGTATGTTATCCCGCTCTTGGTGGTGCTACTGTGGCTCGTGTTGGTCACACTAGAGGACTTACGCCGCGCCATCTTGTTGGGCAGCGTCCCGGCGGGAACAGCGAGCGAGCCGGAAACCGACGCGGCTTAACGTCAGGGGCCTGTTACGGGAAGCTGCCCTGGCAGTGACCGGCCCGGCAAGGCCAGCAAGGGTTGGGCAAGTTAGGCCCCCCACGCCCAAGTGCGTATAAATCGTAGAGAGGGAGAAACAGCTATGAAGCGCTCACGCCTGAACTGGCAGCGGAAAAAACTTTGGCTGGGGCTGTTCCTCTTATTCCTCATCGCGCTTGGTGGCTTGGGCGTGCGCTGGCTTACCTACGCGCGCCCCCCGTTGCCCCAGGCCCTGGCGGCTCTGGAGAGCAACGCGGCGGTGTCCGTTACCCTGACGCCCTGGTTGACCTTCACCCCCCCAGATGCGCCAGTCACGACCGGCTTCATCTTCTACCCCGGCGGACGCATCAGTTACCTGGGGTATGCCGATTTACTGCGCGCCATCGCCGCGGAGGGTTATCTAGTCGTAGCGCCCCAGATGCCGTTGAACATCGCGGCCATGAATCCCAATGCCGCGACTGCGATCATCGCCGCATACCCGGAAATCCAGCACTGGGTGATCGCCGGGCATTCGGTGGGCGGCACGATGGCGGCGCAATACACCAGTAAAAATAGCCAGCAGATCGCGGGGCTGGTGATTTGGGCTTCCTACCCAGCGGATAGTGCCGCTCTCTCCGCCCTGGACATCCCCAGTGCCCTCATCTACGGGAGTCTGGACCCGGCAGCCAATGATGAACAAGTGTTACCTCGGCGGCGGCTCTTCCCGGAGGATGCGCGCTTTGTGCGCATCGCGGGCGGGGATCATCACCAGTTCGGCTCCTACGTTAGCCAGCCGGATGAGCACCACGCAACTATCAGCCGTGAGGCGCAGCAGCAGCAAATCCTGGCGGCAACGCTGGATGTGCTGCGCCGGGCCGCGGAGGGGAGATAGGCCCTGCCTAGCGTACCGGCACGCCTGGCGTGCAAACTGCTCCGCCGACAACTGGCCGGCTGGGCAGCGGGCGACATTGCCCACCAGCGCGCCCCGCAAGCGTCCGCCAGTCGCTTCGCCCGCCTTCCCAGGCACACGCGCTCTCAACCGGTGGCTGTGACCGGGATACCGGCAGAGTGGATTGAGGCCCCGGAGGTGTCGGCAAGGGGGCTCCTGTACCTGCACGGCGGCGCGTATTGCCTGGGGGCGGTGGCGACCCAGCGGGAATGGATTGCCCGCCTGGTCCAGGTCATGCGCTACCGGGCGCTCGCCATTGACTACCGCCGGGCCCCTGAACACCCCTTCCCGGCGGTGCTGGAAGATGCGACGACTGCTTCCCGCTGGCTATTGGCGCAGGGACACGCGCCGGAAGCCAGCGTACTGGCCGGGGATTCCGCCGGGGACGCCGCTCCCCGCTGCCGCACTGTGCTTTTCGCCCTGGTTCGACCTGACCTTGAGCGGGGATTCCGTTCAGACACAGGCCGCCGCCGATCCGGTACTGGATGCCGCCAGCCTGCGCCGCTACGCCCGTGCCTACGCCGCTGCCGCGTCGCTGACACAGCCCTTGATTTCGCCGCTCTATGCAGATTTGCGCGGCCTCCCACCACTGCTAATCCAGGTGGGTACCGCGGAAATCCTGCTCGATGATGCCACCCGTCTGGCCGCCGTCACCCGTGAGGCCGGGGTTGCGGTCACGTTGCAGACCTGGGCGGGGCTGTTCCATGTTTTCCAGATGGCTGCCTTCCTGCCGGAAACGCGGGAAGCGTTAGCCCAGGTTGCCACCTTTCTGGCGGCGTGCCGAGAAAGCCCTTGAGATTAGCCGCCCTTACAAGAGGTTACCCCTGAAACGCGATCCTGTCCAACCAGTCATTTCCGGGTTATGTTGCGCGAGCGCGCTGCTAGGCGTGGCCCTGATGTATTATCAGGTGTTCGCGGGTCAAGGCGGGGCCCATTTCTGGTTGAGAAATCTCAACTTCTTCAGTTACTTCACGATTCTCAGCAACCTCATGGCTGCGCTGCTTACCGGGTGGACCTGCTTAACCCACAGACTGCCTTCAATTGTCATCAGATCAGCGGTGCTGCTCTATATTGGCATAACCGGCATCGTTTATGCCATTGTGTTGCGCCACATCTGGGTGCCCCAAGGGATGCAGTGGGTGGCCGATATCCTGCTGCATTATGTCACCCCGCTTTTGTATGTGGGCTATTGGGAGCTGTTTAATACCGAAGGGGTGTTGTCGCGGGCTTTTTTCTGGCAGGTGCAGGGCTGGCCGCTGGGCTATTTGCTGTACACCTTGCTCAAAGGCTGGTGGCTGGGGAGCTATCCCTATCCCTTCCTGAACGTGAAGCAGCTCGGGCTCTGGCTGGTGCTACGCAATGCACTGCTGATCTGTGGATTGCTGGCGGGGCTGGCCTGGCCCGTGTATCTGGTGAATCAGTTTCACCATCGGTCAACAAAAAGGCGGGGCGCTTCCTAACGGCCTTCCACTAAACCACTACGCTGCCCGACTGGATAGTCGAGCAGCGTAGTGGTATATCCAGCGCAGTGCCACCTCGTGCGCGGGGGGCAACTTAACGCCACTTGATCGTAATTACAACCAGTCCGTAACCAGTTGAGGGATGATTCAAACTGCCGGAGAAACAGGTTGAAAGATTCAATTATTCACTACGCTCCATGACCAGCTCCAGCACCACGTGCCATACATAGTCTGCATCCGCACGCAAATCCACGCGGAAGGCTTGCTCCACCGCCGCATACCCCGGCGCGCTTACCCGCAGCACCAGGTCGCGGTTGCTCGCCGGCAGATTGAGCAGGTGCGTGGGGCGGGGCGCATAAGTGGTCACGGTGCCGGTGTGCCTATCTACCAGGGCCACTTGTGCCGCCACAGGATCGCCCGCCACATCTCTGACCGTCACCAGCAAGAACCACCGCGGGTCAGGCATATCAAGCACGCCCGCGGCGTCTGTCAATACCACCACCGCCCCCCGTGGCCGGGTCTTGGGCAGCGCCCCCAGCGGCACGGTAGTTAGCGCCGCGGGGTCCGGTAGCACGCGGGGCGCAGGCCTGTTGGTGAGCACCAGGGCCAAGATGACCCAAAAGCACATTAACCCCAGCCGGGTGAACCGCCGCATACTATGTACTGCTCCAACTAGGGATATGTATAAGAATGGACGAGGGTGCCGCTGGCATTGTGCAGATCGGCCGTATCACCGGTGTTGTTCCAAATAGCAGCCCCACTGCCCCAGTATAAATTAGTGGCATTAGGCGTGCCCGCTTTCGTCCATACTTGCACTGTGCCGCCAGCGGGCAATGTAAATGTAGGGAACGTAAAGACATGGTTGGCTGCATCGCGTAGCGTCCAACCGGTCATGCTCTGGGCCGTTCCGCCAAGATTCTCGATTCGCACATACTCCCCTTGTACATCATCGCCCGGCGGATTGTATTCGATGTAGGTAATGCGTACTTGCGCGGGGAGTGGCAGCGGCGTTGCGGTAGGTGTGGGGGTGGGGGTGTGGGTAGGTGTGGCTGTGGGAGTAGGGGTCGCTGTCGGGGTTGCCGTTGGCGGTGGTGCCACATATGTTGCATGCACGTTACTCCACGCTCCCACTCCCCAACCATTGTTGCCCCGCACCCGGTAATAATAAGTGCCCGGGGGCCGGCCGGTCACGCTGCAAGTTTGCGCCGCTGTGGTACACGCAGTCCGCACATTGCTGGTAAATTCGGGATTACCGGCTTCCTGGACGGTGTAGGTATCTGCCAGGCGCGTGGGTGACTCGCTCCAGGAAAGCCCATAACTGTTAGCAGCAGCAGGGTTATTGATAACGGCAAGCATAGGATCATACGGTAGCGGCGGCCAACGTCTAAGCACTAGCGGTAGGTACAGGTAATAGTAAGGATCTGCGGCAGCTTCCAAGACAATGTGCCATGTGGCTTGTGCCGTTCCGCCAGGATTGATGGCCGTCACCGTAACAATTTGTGAGCCAGTCACGCTCCAGGTAAATGTCGCTGTGGTAGTCAGCCCTTGACTGGGCTGTACTTGCGGCGGCTGTCCGGTAGCTGTCCAAGTGTACGTCACGGGTAATGTCGCAGTGGGGTTCACCGTCGCCAGAAATGTAACCGCGGTGTCCACAGTGCCGGTCACTGGGCCGGCAAGCGCCACACTCAGGAGCGTCGGGGGGGACGTCACCACCGTTAAAACGCGCGTCGCGGCTACCTGCCCCACCCTATTCCGCACCGTCACCGTAAGCGTCTGCGGGCCCGGCGTGTTCCAGGTGTAACTCACCGTATCCGTGAGTCCGCCGCCGGGATGCACGACTGGCGGTTGCGCGGTGGCGGTCCAGATATAGGTCAAGGGCTGGGTCGCGGTAGGATTGACGGTAGCTTGGAACAGGTGCGCTGCGCCCACGCTTCCTGCCACCGGGCCGCTCAGCGTCACCGTGACCGGGGCTGCCACAACGGTAAAGTCCCGGCTGGCTACCGCGAATTCCGTGGCGTTCTGCACGGTAACGGTGAGCGTCTGCACTCCGGGGGTAGTCCACGCCCAGGTGTGGGTAGCGGTTAGCCCCCCGCTCGCATGGACTACTGGGGGGTGCCCGGTGGCCGTCCAGGTGTACGTCACGGGCAGCGTCGCCGTGGAATTCAGCGTGGCCCAGAAGGGATAGGCGGTATGCAGCGTGCCGGTGACCGGGCCCGTCAGAGTCACGGTCAAGAGCGGGGGCGGCGGCGGGAGCGTCACGGTGAGGGTCTGCGTGGCTACGGCCTGTCCCCAGGCATTGCTGGCGGTCACCGTAATCAGGTGCGTGCCGGGGGTATCCCAGACCCAAGCCTGGGTAGCGGTCCAGCTGCCTCCAGGGTGAACTACCGGCGGCTGCCCGGTCGCGGCCCAGGTATAAGTCACCGGCAAATTCGCCGTGCTGTTGATGGTCGCCGTGAAGGTGGCGGACTGGCCGACCGTGCCCGTCACTGGCCCGCTGAGGGTTACTTGGGTGACACTTACCGGATTGCACACCCGGTAGGTGGGGATGGCTTGCCACAGCGTCACCCATTCCTGATAATAGGCGGCGGCCAGCGCCCGGTCATGGATAATGAGCGTGTTCTCATCATTGTTATAGGCCCCGCTGTCAGTCCAGTTGTAAGAGCCTAGAATCACCCGCGGATCAGCGCCAAAGGCATCCAGTACCGCGAATTTGTGGTGCAACTTACCGGGGAAGTTTTCAATCCCAATGTGCGCGCCTGCCGCACAGAGGGTCTCATCATCAGAAGCCACGTTCCCCGCGCCGAGTTGGTCCCACACCCCATAGACCTCTACGCCATCCGCCAGGCGCTCCACGGTGCGCTGGGCCAGCAGGTCATCAGTCCAGAAGAACATGGCGAAATGGAGCGTGTCCGCCGTGTGCGCTAACTCCTCCCAGACTTCAAAGGCCACCAGATCGGTGGGGGAGAAGTAGGACTGCACCTGTGTCCCATTGAAATCTAGCAGATGGGGCGTATTATCTGTTTTGCCATTCTGGAACGCGCCGCTCCAGAGTTCCTCAAATTCCAGCGCGTAGGCACCCGCCAGTACGGTGCTGGTAATGACTAGCGCGTTATTAGCATTGAACGTAAAACCGGTATCGGTAAAATTGGTACTGCCCGTCCATACTACCACACCGTCAAGAAGGATGAATTTATTGTGTTGGATATTACTGCTAGAGGTGTCCGTAATCACGGGGATACCGGCGCTGAGCAGGGCTTGATAACCCGCGGCATACTCGTGCAGCGCCGCGTCATCATCGCCGACCACGCGCACGGTAACGCCCCGTTGATGCGCGGCAATCACAGCGTCAATAATACTTTGGCGGTTTAGCCCGTACAGAGCCAGGTCAATCGTGCTAGTGGCCGTCGCTAAATGATTGAGCAGCGCGGTTTCCATGGGCGTGGGGGTCAGCGTGGTTGTCACCGCTGTAGTAGCAAGCGGGTTAAAATATACGGCATACTCCAGATCGGCACCGACACTGGTGGGCGTTAAGGTGCAGGTATGGCTAATCCCAGCGCTGTTGGTGGGACTACCGCAACGGGGGTTATGCGTCCAATTGCTGGCCTGGCTGCCGCTGCCAGTGGGGTCCACGCGCACCATGGGCACGCGGGCGTCGGCGTGCCCCGCGAACCAGCCCAAGCTGTTGTCTACCGCATCAATCAAAGTATAGGCGGCATCCCGCAGCTCCAATGACTCGCCGGTGTTACTCAACGCGCCAGTGTAGATCTGATCGGCCCCCACCTCGGGGACCGTATCATCATTGGTGCGTTCCAGCAAATAATAACCATGCGCCGGAATACTCCCACTCAGCGTAATGCTGGGTGACCCATCCGTGGCCCGCAACGTCCAGTTAGTCAAATCAATGGCAGCATTAGTGCTATTATACAATTCTAGCCACTCTGCGGTGGCTGAGCTAGCGGTCCCCATCCAGGCAATTTCGTTGATTACCACTTCCAAGTAACTCGCTGACATATTTGGCGGCGAGGCTTCTCGCCCCGCCGCCGCAGGAAGCGGTTGGGGCGCGGCTACGGTCAGCAACGAAGGCCACAGGGCCACCCAAAGGCACACCATACTCAAAAACCAGACCCTCAGACCATGTTGACGGTTACGCATTAACATCCTCCACCTCCTTGATGAGTGCTGAAATCAATCTGTTTCTGTGCCTATGGGTTACACCCCCCGCAAGGTTGATACCCATAATTAACCGCGGCCGCACGCGAAATAAAACAAATACGATTATGTTGGGCAATTTGACGCGCATGGCGGCAGCCGGGGAAATGGAATTTATCGCTTTTAGCACTGCCCACATACACCGCGCCGGCCGTGGCATCTGGGCAAGCCCACACGCCTGGAGCTAGCTCCGGCCCCGGTACGGTGGGTGCAAGCGTAGGCGCAGCCGTGGGCGGTGCGGTAGTAGGCGGAGCCTGCGGCGTGACCGTTGCGGGCATCGCGGTGGGCCGGGGCGTGGGGGCTATGGTAGGCAGAGTGGTAGGCGGCAAGGAAGTAGGTGTCGGGGTGGGGCCCCACAAGCCCTGCCCCGCCTCGCGGGCCGCGGTTTGCAAATTTTGGTAGAGCTCTTGGTACTTTACGTCAGGGGGATAGGTGCTCACCTGGGCATACCCCAGGCGGACCAATTCAGCGTTGACGTGCGTACCATCGGCCAGAAAGACATAGCGTAACAGGCGGCCATATCTATCGGTATCGGAAACATCTTTTTCCAGATACACGGTTTGCCCCGCCACCAATTGCGCATTCGCGGCCGTGGCTTCCGGGCCGAGCCACATAACCGGCTGATTTGGATGCACCGTTTCCGGGGTATCCATACCTATATAACGTACGCGGTACGTTTGCGCGTCAATTTGCACTTCAATGGTATCGCCATCTATCACGCGCACGACTAGCGCGGCTTGCCGTTCTGGGGTGGGTGTAGGCACGGGAGTCTGGGTAGCAGGCGGCGTACTGGTAGGCGCTGGGGTAAAGGTCGCAGCCAGTGTGGACGTGGCTATGGGCAGCAGTGTATAGGTGGGGCTAGTGGTCACCGTAAGAGCAACCGTAGGCGGAGCAGCGTCGGGAGATGTAGAAGCTGTAGCTAAACCACAGCACATGAGCAGAGTCAAAAGCATACCCATCCAGATGCCAGTTCTATTCATGTTAGCCTCTATGTCTCAAGCACAATCACATCAAACCCCCGGAACAGGTTTTTAATCCGTAGCCTCCGGCGGCATCGTTAGCGCGACCGCCAATTCCGCCGCCGCCTCCGCGATGGCCCCGATTACATGCCGCGCCTCGTCCAAGTAGATGACCACGCTTTCAGTCGCGCCCCGCCGCAGGCATAGATGCGGCGGTTGGTCGCTGTCCGCAGCGCCCATCCGGACTTCGAGGATCAATGCCTGCGCTGGATCAGTGACTACAGGTTTCACCTGCCGATACTTCATGGCGCGTCTCCTGGCCAGCGCGCGACACGCGGATAAATGGCATATACGCCCATGATGAAAAACCAGAGCGCGGCCACACCGGCATACTCGGCGTCTCCGCCCCAGGCCAGCGCGATCAGGAAAATGCCCACCACAAAAGTGATGACAATGAGGGCGATCAGTTCACCAGCATCAGATTTAATGGTCATGCCAGGTTTCATTTGCACTTGTCCTAAACAGTTATGTCCGGTACGGTGAGTGTGGAAGGTGCTCCCCCAGCCGCAGGCAGCCGTAGTTACGCAAACTGCGCCACCAGCATTTGCACCTGGGGGTTGGAACAGCGATAGCTGACGATGGCGAGGTCCAGATCCCATGCCGCGTAGCTGTGCAAGGCGCGCTTGAGGCTGTCCAAAATCCACGCGGGGGCGTTTCCAAACGCCCCCCCGCCGAGCAGCGTCAGAAACGCGCCCTGATTCCCCGTGCTGCGCCCGTTCAGGATGGCGGCGCAAAGCGTAGCCTCGTAAGCGGCTTCCAGCACCAGCCGGGCGAAGGCTTCCCAGTGTGGCGGCGGGTATGACGAGTACGCCACCGGCAAGGCCGCGCAATACGCCTGCGTGACCCGGTGTGTCGCTCCCGCGAGCGTGACCTGCGTAGCCCACTGGATGCCGATATGCACCTGTTGCCGCAGCGCATCGCGTTCCGGTTCACTGGCGGCGGCCAGGCGCTGCGTAATCTCGCGCAAACCGCTCTCCGAAGCCAGCGCATACCCGTTGCGCATCTCCCAGAGGCGATTGCCCGTATTTCCCAATGCCGCGCCAAGGTCGGCCAGGCAATCAAGCTGCTGCTGCGCGGACTGTCCGAGCTGCCCCGGCAGTGGCACGAAGTAGTTGCGATAGATGGTGCCCGCGCCCGCCGCTATCGCACAGGCCGGACCTTGCGTGGGATCGTGCTCATAAATCCCCACGCCCTGTTCGGGGGTGACGTGGGGAGAGGTCATCTCAAGCAGGTTGAATTGGGAGGCCACTTGAAAGAGCGCGCCGGCATGGGTGCCGTCGGCGTGCAACGCTTGCACATCGGCGACGACCTCGCGGACGGCGAGCCGCCCCGCGCCACCATCCCCCACCGCCACCCGCCCGCGCAATTCTCCCAACGTGGGGATATCCAACCGCCCATAATGCCATGTGCGCCCATTGACCTGCGAGGTCAGCGTCTCACCCTCCAGGATGAGATGCTGCCGCACTTGCTGCGGTGAGGTTTCAGCAAAGCCGGTCAAGGTTGCAAACCAGGTCACGGCGGCGTTCCCCTCACTCTGCCGCTTCCGGCAACGCCGCCAACTCCGCGGCTTCCGCCGTGAGCGCCGCCACCAGCGGGGCGATTTCGGACGGAAGCAGATCAAGCCGGCGCGCGCCCCGGCGCAGTTTCAAGCCCGGCTCGCCGCGATTCTCCCAGGCCGCCCACACTTCCAAGACCAAATTCTGCTCTGCAATCGGAATGGATTTCACCAGGGGTAGCTCCTCAGTGTAATGCGCGGCTGCTCTGATTCGGCCAGCCCACGGTTACATACCAGTATAGCCCAGCATTGCCGAAGGTCAAAAGCGCGTGCGGGATCGGGATTCAATGCTTTTTGTACTTTGCTGTGTTTGGGGTTATACTAATGAAGGTACACAAAAAGCCCCAGGCGGTTGGACGCACTGGGGCAGGTACCACGGCGACTGCACCGCCGCAGCGGAAATAGTATACACCTTCCGCCCGCCGGTGCAAGTCGCAGCACTGGCGGGTTTTGTTTATGACAGCTCCGAGGATACGCGATGAGCGAACCACAACCATCTGAACCGCGCGCGACCATCACCAACAGCCAGGTAGGTGTGGTGGGCGACCATGCCCACATCGAAGGCGGGATTCACTTCCATGGTATTGCACCGGGCGCACAGACGCCGCCGCTGGATCCCGAAACCGCCCTGGCACGCTACCGCGAGGGCGTGCTCCGCCGACACGGAACAACACGCATCTTTGGGCAACCGGAAGCGGTCTCCGTGGAGGGTATCTTCACTCACCTCAACATCTTGGAAAAACCGCGAGCCTGGGAACGCGATCCGCAACGCAGAGGCAAGTGTGTGGAGGGGGTAGCCTATGTTACTGCACCAGGACACGACCGGCTGGTAATTCTGGGCAAACCCGGCGCGGGGAAAACAACATTTTTGCGCTACCTGGCGGTTCAGGCCGCAAAGGGCGAGATTAACCGTGTGCCGGTGCTGATTGCGCTCAAGGATTGGGCTATGCAAGGCAGAACGCTGATGGATGCCCTTGTCCATGAGTTTACCATATGTGGCGTGCCTGATGCCGAACCGCTGATTACTGACTTGCTGGCGCAAGGGCGCGCCCTGCTGCTCTTTGATGCGTTGGATGAGGTAGCGGAAGCCGAACGTCCATGCTTGCTCACAACCATGCGCGATGCGGGCGATCAATATCCCCAATGCAAGATATTCATCACCTACCGCAACGCTGCTACCGAATATCAGTTTGAGCGCTACCAGTATGTAGAAGTCGCCGATTTTGACAAGTCCCAGATCGAAACCTTCATCGGTAAATGGTTCCAGCTTAACGTAGCACAAGGTGAAGCGCTGTGGCGCGCGTTGAATAAGAAAAAGCGTCAAGGCGTGCTTGAGTTGGCGCAGACGCCGCTGCTCTTGGCCCTTTTTTGCATCGTCTTCAATGAATTAGGCGAGCTCCCAGCATGCCGCTCTGAGCTCTACCATATGGCGTTGGATGCTTTGCTCAAAAGGTGGGATGAGTTGCGTGGTATTCAACGAAAATCTGTACATTACAATCTCCTGCTGAAGCACAAACATGCTCTTTTGGCTTATGTAGCTTACCATACCTTTGAGCGAGGCGAAATTATTTTCTCTCAGAAACGTGTTGAGGCACTCATTGGCGAATACCTAACCACGCTGTCCGATCTACCTGATATGATGGACTTCGAGCTCGAGAATATGTTACAAGAACTGGTATCTCAGCAAGGAATTCTTGTGCAAGTGGCTCAGAAGATGTTTTTCTTTTCTCATCTTACTCTACATGAGTATTATGTTGCCTATTATACCACTCACTACGATAGTTTGTCGCTATTACCTAATCTTTTTACTCACGCCCATGAGGAGCATTGGCGCGGAGTAGTTCTAATTATTGTCAGTATGGTTCCCAATGTCAGCTATTTCTATGATAGATTTTTACATGCGCTTGATGGTGTTTTGTATGAAGACAAACAATTAATATCATTACTTAGTTGGGGAGCGCGAACGGATCTTCCGTGGATCTATCTGAATCGCAAGGCAGCGGCAGTCAGAAGCTTGCATCACAGGATTGCTCTTGATCAAGCATATCATCAATCCAGCCTAGATGCTGCTGCTTATCGTATCGAGCTCGAGATCAGTAATCTTACTTGTGTAAGCACAGGTGGACCCCTTAGCTGTACAGAAGGGCAATCTGACGATGTCAACGACAAAGAAAGAGAAGTTGTTGATCTTCTGAAGACCACTTGCAATGCTGTCGCGCTCCTTGATCGGACGTTGGCCTTTGATTCTTTGGTCTATTACATTCGCAAATTTGAGAGTAATCTCGATTATCTATATTGTTGGATTCAAGAACGTATTCGTGTTCATAGTGCTATGATTCCGGTTTCTCGCTACCAGGATGTAGTGGCGGCTTTTGTAGAAATACACCAAATCAGCTCTAAAAAAGGAAACTCTATACTATGTAACACATTGGATGAACTGCATCTGCCAGACATAGATGCGCCATTAAGCGATTGGTATTTGTTCGAATACACATTGCAAGCAATTATTACCCAATATACTGTTTTGACGAAACAATGGGCCTTCACCAAATCACAAATCACAGCTCTGACAAAGTATTATGAGGCTACTATATCATTGATTTTCTCGCTTGACGAAGCCAATCTCTCCGAAGCTGAGCGTGATGCAATCCTCGATCGGTTGCTCCTCCCGCCGGAATTGCCTGCAGATGCAGTACCGGAGCATAGGAGGACTCACCCATGACCTTCACTACCACCACGAACCCTGAGCAGCTCCGGGCGATCACCACGACGGACGGCCTGCTACTGATCATAGCCGGGCCAGGATCAGGCAAGACGTTCCCGCTACGCCAAGGCGCAAAGGACACAAAGGTTTTCTTGGCGTGCTTGGTGCCTTGGCGTGAGATAAAAAGGATGGGGCTATGACCGAGCAACTCCACATTGAGAACTCGCAAATTGCCGTGGTGGGCGACCAACCGCACATCGAAGGCGGCGTTCACTTCGACCAACAGGGCCAGCAGGTGGGCACGCAATTCAACATTGCCGGGAATTACTATGCCGCCGCCACCCCGCAGCGCGTGGACGAAGCCACGCTCGCCGCCGCACAAGCGCGCTTGGCCGCGCTGCCCGTGGAGCGGCTCCCCGATCCCGGTGCACTGCCGCCCGGCTCGCGGATGGGCTTCCGCCGCAACCCACTGTTTGTGGGCCGCGAGGTGGACTTGCTGCGCCTGGCTGTGACGCTGAAGGGCGGGGGCGTGGCCGCCATCGGGCAGATCGCAGCAGCGACCGGACTGGGCGGCATCGGGAAGACGCAGCTGGCGGTGGAGTTCGCGCACCGCTACGGGCAGTTCTTCGCCGGGGGCGTCTTCTGGCTGAGTTTCGCCGATCCGCAGGGCGTCCCCGCCGAGATTGCGGCCTGCGGCGGACCGGGCGCGCTCGATCTGCAGCCCGATTTCGGGAATCTGCCGCTGGAAGACCAGGTGCGCCTGGTACTGAGCGCGTGGTGCGGGCCACTGCTGCGCCTGCTGATCTTCGATAACTGCGAGGATGAAGACTTGCTGGCGCGCTGGCTCCCACCGGGCGGCGGCGCGCGCGTGCTGGCGACCAGCCGCCGGGGGCAGTGGAACGCCGAACTGGGCGTGACCGCCCTGCGGCTGGATGTGCTATCCCGCGCCGAGAGCGTGGCGCTGCTACGCAAACACCGCCCCGACCTGAGCGACGCGGATGCGGATGAAATCGCCGAGGAATTGGGCGACCTGCCCCTGGCGTTACATGTGGCGGGCAGCTTCCTGGCGACCTACCGGTACGCGACCTTTGGCGCGCCACAGGCGTACCTGGCCGACTTACGCCGGGCGGGACTCGCGCACCCCTCTTTGACCGATGCTGGCGAGACGCTGACCACCGCCCATGCGCGGCATGTGGGGCGCACCTTTGCCCTGAGTTATGAGCGATTGGACCCACAGAACCCTACTGACGCCGTAGCCCTGGCCTTGCTGTCGCGCAGCGCCTGTTTTGCGCCCGGCGTCCCCATTCCCCGCGACCTGCTACTGGCGACCCTCACCCCACCTCCCTTGCCGCAAACACCATTCTCTCTGGGGCGGCAATTGAAAATGATATTCCACAGAAAAACCAAATCTAAAATCCAAAATACAGAACCCAAAACCGCCGAAGACGCCTTGATGCGTCTGGTAGTTTTGGGAGTGCTAGACCTAAAAGCCGACGCGCGGCCTGTGTTACACCGCTTGCTGGTGACCTTTGTGCATGAAAAGGCTGCCAATTCTGATGCTCGGTTAGCGGTAGAGGTAACCCTATTAATTGAGGCTATTCGACTGAACCGGGCTGGCTATCCAATGTCACTTCTAGCTTGGCAACAACACCTGCGTTTTGTAACCAATGCAACATTGGTGTACGAAGATGAATTTGCAGCGTTGTTATGCAATGCGCTAGGGAAGCATTTACAAGAGATTGGTAACTACCCTGATGCACGGTTTTATTTGGAACGCGCTCTAACGATTCGAGAAAAAACTTCTGGCCCCAACGATCCTACCACAGCCCACAGTCTCAATAACCTGGGACTATTATTGATGGCTCAAGGTGACTTGGTGGGATCTCGAGCTTATTTGGAACGCGCTCTGGAAATCCGGGAACAGACACTTGGGACTGATCATCCAACTACCGCTGCCAGTTTCAATAATTTAGGGGCGCTGCTGCAAGCCCAAGGTGACTTGGCAGAGGCATGGTCTTACTATGAAAGTGCATTGCCAATTCGTCAACAAGCCCTTGACTCCAATTTTCCCCAAACCGCTACTACTCTCAACAATTTGGGGGCTTTGTTAGGGTCCCAGGGCGATCTGGCCGGGGCGCGGCTTTACCTGGAACGCGCTCTGGCAATCCGGCAACAGACTCTTGGCTTTGACCATCCCGATATCGCTAGTAGTTTCAATAATCTTGGGGCGCTGTTGGGTGCGATGGGCGATTTAGAGGGAGCGCGGTTCTATTTTGAACGTGCTCTAGCAATTCGAGAAAAGACCCTTAGCATCGACCATCCCGACATCGCTAGTAGCCTCAACAACTTGGGCGGGCTGTTGACTACCTTGAACGACTTGGTCGGGGCACGGTCCTATTTTGAACGTGCTCTTGCAATTCGAGAACAGATTCTTGGCCCCGATCACCCCGACACCGCTACTATCCTCAACAATTTAGGATATTTGTTAAATGCCCAAGGAGACCTTACGGGGGCGTTGTCTTACTATGAACGTGCCTTGACAATCCGAGAACAAGTCCTTGGCCCGATCCATCCCGACACCGCTACCAGTTTCAACAATATGGGCTGTCTGTTACAGGCGCTGGGTGACCTGGCAAGAGCGCGGTTCTACCTTGAGCGCGCCCTGGCGATTCGCGAAGTCATCCTCGCTCCTGATCATCCTGATACTGCCAATAGTTTCAATTGCCTAGGGTATTTGTTGAAAGCCCAAGGCGATCTAGCGGGGGCGCGGTCTTACTATGAACATGCCCTGGTGATCCGGGAAGCCACCCTTGGCTCAGATCATCCCCAAACTGCTACCAGTCTAAATAACTTGGCAACTCTCTATTACGAAGAGGGAGATTTCGCTGGGGCCGCACTTTTGCTGCAACGTGCGCTGGCAATCTGTGAGGCGAAACTCGGCCCTAATCATCCAAACACGCAAAATGCACAACAACACTTCGCCGCCATTGAAGCAGAATTGCAAGCTACCAATTCTGACGCTATGACTGAAGACTAACCGACTAAAAGGAGCCCCCCATGCCCCAAATACCCCAACCCAAACTCATTACCGCCGACCCCACGAACGTGGAGGACTACGAATTCGAGCCGATCAAGGGCTATCCGATGCTGCACTGGCAGGGGAAGCGCCCGTTCACGGCGACGCGGTATTATCCCGCGCAGCGGAAGGGAGCAACAGGATTTGCATCAGTATGGAAGTGAAGGGTGACAATCGCATCGAAGATCCCGTCGTGCAGGCCAAGAAAGAATTCGCCGAGCAGATGGCCATGGCGAGCGGGATGACGTATGAGATTGTGAAGGGCGGCGATGCGGTCAAGGGGCGGTATGGGGGAGTGTTGGATATGCAGGGGCGGATGTAGGAGGTAAGGGATGGATAGGGGTGAATTGCTGCGATTGATTGATCAGGCCGCTCGCGAGGAGTGGACGGAATTGAATTTGAGGGAGCAAGGCTTGACGGAACTGCCCCCAGAGATCGGGCGATTGACTCAGTTACAGAGCTTATCTTTAAGAAAGAATCAATTGCGGTTTCTCCCTCCAGAAATTGGAGAATTGATTTCTTTGACAACTCTCCAGTTAAATTGGAATCAATTGGAGACTTTGCCGCTAGAGATTAGCGGCCTAATTAACTTAGTTTCTCTTGATCTACGTCATAACAGTTTGACTTCACTGCCTGCTGGATTATGGAGATTAAGTTCTTTGAATGCGCTTGATCTAGGCTGGAATAAACTAACAGATCTCTCCCCAGAGATTGGTGCGTTGATTGCTTTGACAAGGCTTGACCTGAGTTACAATCAGTTATCAGATTTACCTTTAGAATTATGGCAATTAACCAAACTCACTTTGCTTGAGGTGAATTCGAATAGGTTGACAGTTCTTCCCTCAGCGATTGGGCAATTGAGCGCTTTAAAACGGCTTAACTTGAGCTCGAATAAGTTGACAGCACTCCCGTTGGAGATCAAACAGTTAATTGCTCTGCACACCCTTGATCTTCGTGGTAACTCTGATTTCCCCCTATCTCTCGAAATTTTGGCAAAAATTGATGATCCGCAGTCTATTATTCGTGCTTATTTTGACTACTGTGTTGGACAACCCCGGCCGCTCAATGAAGTCAAACTTGTTTTGGTCGGCGAGGGCAGTGTCGGAAAAACATCGTTGGTCAATCGCTTGCTCTATGACACCTTCGATCCTAGTTCTGGCAAAACCGAAGGCATTGCAATTCATCGGTGGGAAATTGACAACGAGCAGGGGAGCGTAAAAGCAAATGAACAAGATGACCAGCCGGGGATCCGCGTCAATGCGTGGGACTTCGGCGGGCAGGAGATTATGCATGCTACCCATCAGTTTTTCCTCACGCAGCGCACTCTCTACGTTTTAGTACTGGATAACCGCCTGAGCGAAGCCGAGAACCGCCTGGATTACTGGCTCACACTTGTTCGCAGTTTTGGCGGAGATTCACCTATCCTTATCGTGGGCAACAAGAGCGACCAACACGCGCTTGATCTGGACCGGCGCGGCCTGTTGGCAAAGTATCCCACCGTCCAGGTTATTCTGGAAACCTCTTGCGCCACGGGCGCGGGTATTCTTGAACTGCGCGCCGCCATCGCTGGTCAGATCGCTGCTATGCCGCATGTCCACGATCCCATTATCACCACCTGGTTCGATGTTAAAACCGCGCTCGAGGCACTCGATGCCGATCACATCCCCTACAGCGATTATCTGCGTCTATGCCAGGAGAAAGGTATAGGCAATCTCGATAGCCAGCGCGTGCTACTAGGTTTTCTCCACGATTTGGGCGTCGTGCTCCACTTCCCCGACCCGCGTTTGGAAACCACTAACATCCTCAATCCTGAATGGGTCACACAGGGCGTCTATCGTATCCTCAACATCCGCCTACCCTTTACCGAGCCGGGCGTGCTTACCTGGGAGATGCTGGCCTGTATCCTGGATGACGAACCGTATCAGGAAAAGCGTCTGTTCATCATGGATATGATGCAGAAGTTCGAGCTCTGCTACGAGATACCAGATCGCCCGCATACCTATCTCATTCCGGATCTGCTACCTAAAGAGGCGCACGATACCGGCGCTTGGGGGGACGCGCTGCGCTTCGAGGTGCATTACTCCGTGCTACCTGGCAGCATCCTCACCCGCCTCATCGTGCGGATGCACCGGCATATCAAAGAGCAGACGCTCTGGCGCACCGGCGTTCTGTTGGCCTGCGACGGCAATGAGGCGCTGGTCACGGCAGATCTCGCAGCCAATCGCATCGCCATCGCCGTGCGCGGGCCTGGCGCGGGTCGGCGCGAACTGCTCACCCGTATCCGTGAGCATCTGGAGGGCATCCATGCCAGCCTCGCGGGGCTGGAAGCCGCCGAGAAAGTCCCGCTACCAGGATATCCTCAAATTCCGCCGGTGGATTACAAGTGGTTGCGAGATATGGAACGCGAAGGCATTGAGAAGTTTCCTCCGCCGGGACTTACCAAGTGGTTCAGCGTCCGGCAACTGCTGGATGGCGTCGAGCCACCCTCTGCGCGGCGGGAGCGTGAGCGGCGCGGAGGCAACACGTTTGTTACAAATGTATACGGTGGGCAGGTCGGCGTCATCGGTGATGATGCTGATGTGGATGGTGGCGTTCACTCGTAGCCGCGATTTCAGAATCGCGTGATCTTCGTTCCAAGCAAAGGAGCAGACGTATGGATCCCATTACTTTGGCAATCGTAGCGGCGCTGGTGGGGGGACTGGCTGGCGGCATCGCTGAAGGTGCTGTCGGTTCAGCATACAATGCCCTCAAAGAGGCACTCAAGAAGAAGCATGGTGAAAACAGCAAGATTGTTCAGGCCATCAACGCGGTTGAAGAAGAACCCGACTTCAAGCCGAACCAAGAAACGTTGGCCGGGCGCGTCGAGCAGGTCCATGCCGTCCAAGACCCGGAACTGCTCGCTTTGGCGCAACAACTCGTCGCCGCACTGGAGAAGACCGCTGCCGGGCAGCAGGCGTTGAGCAACTATCATATTGAGGTCAAAGACAGCCAGGTGGGTGTCATTGGCCCCAATGCGAAAGTTACTGGTGGTATTCACTTAGGTGGCAAGAAATAATCGTCAGGTGGGACGCACTTTCTCAAGTGCGTCCCACCTATCTACCCTGGAGGTATCTATGCCCGGTCTCTCACCCGACCTCTCCCGCCGCCTGCGCGAGACCCTCACGCGCTGCGGCCCGTTCGATAGCGACCGCTCCCTACGCGCGGTCTTCGTGGATGCGCGCCTCGCTCCCTGGCGCGACTTCATTTCCGACAATACGCCCAGCCGCGCCGCCCGCGTGGACGCGCTCATCGAAGCGCTGCTTGAGCAGGACAGCGACGCCGGCGATCCCGCCCTGGCGTTGTTCCTCGCTGTGCTGGTGGATCGCACCGCGTCGGGCGATGCGTGCAAGCAACAGTTGGCCCGCCTCGTAGCTGAACTGCGCCAGTTGCCCCCGTCATCCACAGAGGCCAGGCCAACGCCCTCCGGCCCCGCGCCACAGAGCGGGAAGTACGAGATTCACATCCACGGCGGGCAGGTCGGCGCGATTGGGGATGGCACGCACATCGAGGGTGGCATCCACTTTGGTGGGCCGCCTCCCGCCGCGCCCGCTGATCCCCAGGTGGCCCTCGTCCGCGCTCGCCGCACGCTCGCGGCCCTCGAAGAGCAGGCGGCAGGGTATACGTCGCTCACGATTCCGGTGAATCTCAAACTCGAGTTGGAAGACAAGCGCCAGGAGGTCGAGGAGATGGAGGGGCGGCTGCGGAAATGAACGCTAATGACCAACAATTACGCAAGGCTCTGGATATGGCCCGCCGCACGTTGGCGATCCTTGAGGAACAGGCCGCAGGTTATGGCAGCCTGGAAATCCCAGTTAGTTTGCGCGTTCAACTGGAAGACAAACGCTGTGAAGTAACCGAGCTAGCTCAGGTATGCCTCGATGCTGAAATGGCGGAGGACCGGGTACAGCGAGACAACGCCGAGCAACAATATCGCGCCCGGCGCGCGCACCAAAAGGTGGTCAATCTACGCCCGTTGAATATGACCCATACTTTCAAAGATCGCGCGCGCGAACTTGATGCGTGCTTGAAGCATCTAGGCCACGACAGCGTGCGCGTGATCTGCATCCTGGGTCGTAGCGGTATGGGCAAGACCGCACTCGCCAGCAAAATCCTGGCGGATTTGGAGTCTGGCGTACTGCCTGTGCCAGAAGCGGAGCGCACACTCTCGGTAGATGGAATTATCTACCTCAGTGCGCGGAGCACCGGCCTGGGTTTGGAGCGCATTTACAGCGATGTGGGGCGGATGCTGGGTGGGGCCACCGCTCAACGGCTGAACCATGTTTGGGCGGATCGGGAAACCCCGCTAACGGCCAAAGTTGAATATCTGCTGGAAGCCATGCAATCAGGTTTCTACTTGCTGTTATTGGACAACCTGGAGGACAAACTTGATGCACAGGGCAACCTCGATGATCCCGGCTTACAACTTTTCATTGAGCGGTGTCTGAGCCAACCGGGCGGCATACGGCTGCTCATCACCTCCCGTGAACAGGTAAACCTGCCGCCCGCAGGACTGGCTGCCGCGCGGAGCATCCCGTTGTATGATGGCCTGCCCCTGGTAGATGCGGCGGCGTTGTTGCGTGAACTTGATCCACAGGGGGAGCTGGGACTGCATGATGCACCAGAAAGTGAGCTGCAACGCGCATCGCAGCTGACGCGCGGCATTCCACGAGCATTGGAACTTCTCGTGGGCATCCTTCATACAGATCGCAACATCACTCTGGAAGAGCTATTAGATGATCAAACGCTACTTGAAGAGCGCGTAGTCGAGACCCTGCTTGCGGCGGGGTACACACGCCTGAACGAGCACGAGCGCCGCGTACTCGAAGCCCTGGCGGTCTATAACCGGCCGATTACTGAAACAGCCGTAACCTTTCTGCTGCACCCCTGGTATCCAGGGCTGGAAATACACAGTCTGCTGCGGCGGCTGCTAAATCGTTATCTGGTGAGCTATAACCGGCTAACCCGCGAATACTACCTGCATCCACTGGATCGGGAGTATGCTTATGCACAAATTCCTGAAACGAACCGTGCTGCAACGGATCAACCCAACTTCACGCGCAACCAACTCGAATTGCGTGCGGCGGCGTATTACGCTGCGTTACGCAAACCACAGAACGCATGGCTATCCATGCGCGATCTCACGCCGCAATTGGCCGAATTCGAACATTATCTGCGCGGCGGACAACCCCAAGATGCTTTTGCGCTACTGGAATTGATTGACCAAGACTATCTATCGCTATGGGGATACTATCCCCAGCTGGCAGAAATGCGCGAACGGCTGGCGCGCGTGCTGCAGGAGCCGGCGCAGCAGATAACCAATCTGGGGCAACTGGGATTGGCTTATTACGCATTGGGGCGTTTCCAACAAGCCGTCACTGCCATTCAGCAAGTCATAGATGCGCTCCCCGAGCTCAATCAAGCCGCTCAGGAAGCTACATGGTTGAATCAACTAGCCAGGGCCTATCGCGGATTAGGGCAAGTGGATGCGGCCTTTGCCTGCGACCAACGCGCGGTAGCCGTCGCTGAGCGCACGGGAAATCGCTACGAGCGCATGGTTGCGCTCGGGCATATTGGCGTCATTCACCGGGATCAAGGAAATGAGGAGCAAGCCTTCAGTTATCTTGAACAAGCTCTGCATCTCGCTCAAGAACTTGGCGCGCAAAAAGAAGCCGGCATCTTGCATGGGCGGTTGGGCTTGCTAAACCGTGACTTGGGGTATGTAGATCGGGCGCTTGAGGCTCACAGAATCGCGCTGGAGTTGGCTCAAAAAGTGCAATTCCGCCGGTATGTAGGCACATGGGCAGGCGTGATGGGGGGCGATTACTATTTATTGGGGCAATTCAACCGCAGTAAGCTATATCACAATCAGGCATTAGCCATTATGCGGGAACTGGGTGTGCGTAATGAAGAAAGCACGCAATTGGGTTTTATTGGCGGGAATTACTACTGTTTGGGTGACACTGAGACAGCTCTTGCTCATCATCAACAAGCATTGGAGATTGCCAAACAGACTGGGGATAATAGGAATACTGCCCTCTGGTTGAATTGCCTGGGGATAGATTATTGCGCACAGGGACGCCTCGACCAGGCATTGCCCTACCACACAGAAGCCGTCAGGATCGGAAAGGAACATCGTAATCTCCGGGGTACAAGTTATGCGCTGCTATCTTTAGGCCGTACCCAACTCATTAAGGGAAACATCGCTGCCGCAGAAGCCGCCTTGCGAGAAGTAAAGGCATTAGGATTCCCCTGGCTCAAGTATTTGAGTGAACCATTATTGAGCATTGTGGGGCTATGTCAAAAGGTGGTTACTACAGATATCCTTATCGCGACGATTCAGGAATGTCGTGCCCGGTTAGGCCGAGAACCCCGTCTGTACCAAACTCGCTATGTTCTAGCAATTGGTCTGCTTCTAAGCACCGTCCAAGACTCGCGCTGGAAAATACCAAAACACCGTGAAGCCTTGTTGATGCCTGTACTAGAGATGTATCAACAAGCCCTAAATGTCACTGCTGCACGCGGTGTGATTGCCGAAAATCTGCAAGATCTCGAACTCATCCGCGCCGCCGGCATCGAAGGCTTGGAGCCGGTCTTTGAGCTCCTGCAAAATGCTGAGTATATCCCCGATACGCCTGAAGACTCGGATAAGCTTCTAGCATCATTAGCTATCCCGGAGGCTTAGCCATGATGCTTGATACAGCTCCCACCCTCAACGTCGCTGTCATCCAGGCCGCGCCCGCGCTCTTCGACCGCGAGGCGACCCTGCTCAAAGCCCGCACCCTAGCGCGGGAAGCGGCGGCCCAGGGCGCGCAGCTGGCGCTCTTCCCCGAAGCCTTTGTCCCGGCCTATCCACGCGGTTTGAGTTTTGGCGTGGTGGTGGGACATCGCCGCCCGGAAGGCCGGTGGCTCTGGGAACGCTACTGGGCCAACGCTGTGGATGTCCCCGGCCCGGCCACGGAGTTCCTGGGCGCAGTGGCGCGGGAGACGGGCCTCTATCTGGCAATCGGCGTCATCGAGTGCGATACGACGTTCAGCCGGGGGACGCTCTACTGCACCTTGCTCATCTTTGGCCCGGATGGGCAGCTGCTCAGCCAGCATCGCAAGCTCAAGCCCACCGCCGCCGAGCGCCTGATCTGGGGCGAGGGTGACGGCAGCACACTGGCAGTCGTCGAAACGCCTTACGGCAAACTGGGCGGCCTGATTTGCTGGGAGAACTACATGCCGCTGGCGCGGATGGCGCTCTACGCCCAGGGCGTGGATTTGTATCTAGCGCCGACCGCCGACTCCCGCGACACCTGGCAGGCCACATTGCGTCACATCGCCTGCGAGGGCCGCTGCTTCGTGCTGGGGTGTAATCAGTTCGTGACCAAAGCCATGTATCCAGCGGATTTGCCCGGCATCGCGGAACTGGCCGAGCAGCCGGACGTAATGTGCCGGGGCGGCAGCGCCATCATCTCGCCGCTAGGGGAAGTGCTCGCCGGCCCGCTCTACGATACAGAGGGGATCCTGCACGCCACGCTGGATTTGGGCGAGATCGCGCGCAGCCGCTTCGACTTCGATGTGGTGGGCCACTATGCCCGCCCGGATGTGTTCCAGTTGCGGATCAACACCCGGCCACAGCCCGCGGTAATCTGGCATGAAAGCCCTGCCATTGAGAAGAAGATCGAATAATCTTTAACAAGGGCAACGTCATCTACATCCACCGCGTTGGCGGGGAAGGCGGGTAGATCTCCCTCACAAATCCGCCACCATCTCCTGCACCCGCGCCGCGTCGGGATGCAGATAGCGCGTCGTGGCGCTACTGGCAGGCCCCAGCAGGGTCGCCAGCATCGCCAGATCGCTGTTGCATATCCCGCAGCCCGCCAACGGCTACCAGGCACGCCTGGCGGCAAGTTGCAAGAAAAAAGCCCCAACACACAGGTTGGGGCTTTCGGAATGTGCGGCATAAAACACCGCAAGGGGGGCAGAAACCTTAATCTTCGTCCGGTAGCATGATCGTGACTACCGGCTCGCCTTCATCGCCAGGGCCCGTGACGAGTTTCAGCGTCACTTCATCCGGCGCTGCGGTAGTGTGCAAGATGACTGTATAGAGCAGTTCCGTGCCGCCGCTGGTGTCGCGGCGAATCGCCAGGAACGCCATCCACAATACATCGTGCAACCTGCCGGCGATGTCTTGATAAGCGTGCGCTACAGGAATTTCCTCGATCATGCTCCACAGTGTCCGCGTGACCGCCACCGGCCACACAAACCCAGTTTGCCGAGCCTGCGCCGTGACATCCACCAGGACGCCATCGGCCAGGGCTTGCGCGCGCGTGTAGGCATAGATCAAGGTCCACGCATCAGCAGCAGCGTTGTCAACAGCAGCCACGGCATTAGCCGTGACGGTCGGAGTCGCCGTTACCGCTGCCGGCGGGGTGCGTCGGCGCGGGATCACGGGTGCGCCCACGCGCTTCGCAGCGCGTGCATCCAACGCGGCCAGGCCCGTGGTGAGAGTGCCTTGGGTAATCGCCATGCTGACACCTCCTAGTAATCCACTTCAAAGCCATCGGCGTACAGATAGCCGAGGGGCGTGTCTTCGTAATGCTCTGCCCAAGTCGGTTCACCGGGTTCCACGACGGTTAAGCGCGTGTCACCCAGGTCTGCCGGTGTTACGCCCAGCGCAGCCAGATTCACCGGCTGTGCCGCGGGCTGTCCACACTCGGGGCAGTCCGTAGCAGTACCAGCTTGGGCAAAGATTACCCCACAGTCAACACAGTGTAAATAGGTCATGGTCTTTTCTCCTCAGATTTAACTTGGCTTAACGAAAAAAGACCAGGTGCAGCCGGGTAAGCCCCCGCTGCACCTGGTCGGAGCAACGGGGACCGCCCTAAGCGGTCGGCGGCGCGGCGGGCGCGGCAGGCAGCGGGAACAGCGCAATTTGCGCCGGGCTGACCTTAGCCGCCCGTGCCTTTTTGGGCTGGACCACCTGGGTCACGCTGGCAAAGCCTTGCTCGCGTAACCAGGTTTCGGCCCAGAACAACACCGGGGATTTGCGGGTGGGCGAACCCACCGGGCTCCACGTCGTGTGGTCGTCATGGCCCAGAATACTGGTCACCCGCACCAGTTCCGCACCACTCTCGATGACCTGCATCAACTGCTGGACAATGCTACTGTCGTCGCTATCGTCCACCAGCGCGCCGGCCACATCATCGCCATACAACATCTGGCTCGCGGCCATCTTGGCCCCGATCAGATTGATGGCGCGTTCTTCCATCGTACCGGCGTACACGAGATAGTACACCTTGACCGGCTTTTCCTGCCCCAAGCGCCACACGCGCCGGGTGGCCTGCCACAAGGTATACAGCGAATATTCGATTTCGTAGAAGACCGCACTGTGATACATCACCAGATCCAACCCGGTCGCTACGCGGCGGGGGTTGGTGATGAGCACGTCGGGCTGTTGCGCGTTGACCCAGGCTTCGCGCCGTTTGGGGGCCACCCCATCGGGCAACTCCGCCGCCGTGATTCCGGCGCGTTGCAACACCGCGAGCAAGCGTTTCCGAATGTCGCGCGTGGCCGTTTGGCGCAGATACACCAGCACTTTGCGCCCTTGCGCGCGCTCTTGCCGGCAGTGTTGCACCAACCATTCCTCTTTGGGGGATAACTCCTCACCCGTGAACACAGCGTCCACCACGAGCACTTCATCTTCTGCGACCCCCTCGATCACTTCCTTGCGGAAGCCGGAGTTGGGGCGAGCCAGCGTCCACTGCAACCAGGACGAGAGATACCGATTGCGATATTCTCGGACCAGGTTCCAGGTGAACCGCTCCACCCGCTCGTAGTCCTGTTGTTGCGCAGTAGTCATTGGGAAGGTGACCACCTCATCGGCAAACGGCGGGAGGCCGACGCCCAAATCGGCGATCGAGCAGAAGATGGCCGTGTGTAGCAAATGGCGCAACACGGTGGGTGCCGTGCCCGGGATCTCTTTGGTATTGACCCGGACCCGGCTGCGCGCATTGGTGCGCGAGCCGTCGCTCGTCTCGGAGTACACTTTTTGGATCCGCCCGTAGGTCTCAATCCAGCGTTCCTCCTCACTGAGCGCCCACTCCCGTTGCATATCGCGCTGGGTGCGCATGAGCAGATAGAACAACGACGAGGATACCCCGCCGTAGAACGTACCGGTCAGGGTCAACACTTGCGGGATCGCCTGGCACATGCGGCCAAACGCGGCCCCCCGATCGGATTCTCCGGCCTTGTATTCATGGACTTCATCCACGACCAGCACCTTGAAAAAGCCGGGCAACTGCCGTTGGATATAGTGATCCAGCGGCCAACGGCGGGCCAGTTTCGGCTGGTTATGATACAAAGCGCGTTGACACTGGCGGACATGGTCGCGGTATAACGGCGAGTCGCGCCCTTCCTCCCGGTCGAGATTCCCGGCCAGGATCAAGGCTTTGACATCGGCCCGCTGCCCCCGGCACTGGCGCGGCTCTTTGGCGTAGTCCACCTCCGGGGGCAAAATGTCCCCGCAGTGCGGACACACGGGATACGCCCGCGCCGTCTGCAAGGCGGCTTGGCGTTGGGTCGCCAGTTGCTCGCGCAACTGGGCGTGCAGCGCGGTATCTTCCGGGGCGGCCTCATAAGCCGCGCGTAACGCGGCCTGCGTCTCTTGATACTCCGCCAGCGCCTTACGGAACGGCCGGCGGTAATCGGAGATGACCTGCGCCGTAGCATTTGCGGGACGGGGAAACGTGTAGCGCTTGCCCGTCGCGGCTTCCCAGCCCGGCCCCATCTTGACCTTGTTTTGGGACGCGATCACGATGAGCTTGTCGCCGGGCCGATACTGTGCCACCACCGCCTGCAACTCAGCCAGATTATTGACCACTTCCGGCTGACAGCCGGGCACTACGTCGGTCAATTCCCGCGCCCACTTTTCGACCAGGTGCGGCGGGCACATCACGAAGGCCGGGTAGTCGCCCAGCAGGGCGAGCACCCCGCCCGCGGTCGTGGTTTTGCCATAACCCATCTCCGCAATCAGATGGGCTATGCCGTGGCGCCGGATAGCACGGACGGCAGCCACAGCGGACTCGCGCTGATTATCGTACAGGCCATACCCGCCGCCGGGCCGCTCGCGGCCCCGCGAGAGGGTCTCCAGGATCCGGTTTTCTGCCGGCGTGGGCCGGTCGCCGTACGGCACTACGCGGCGCATGAGTTCCTGGGCCAGCCGGTTGGCATGGGTCTCCAGAAACGGCAACGCCTGCGCGCCTTCGTAGTATTCCAATCCCTGCTCCGTCACGCGCACCAGGTGCGTTTCCCACTTGGTGCGCTCGATGGTCTTGTGCGTTGCGCCGTCGTCTTCCTCAGAAAGCTCCACGCGCTTCACGCTCAAGCCCTTGAGGACTTCGTTATCGAGCGTCAAGGTGCCCATCAAGCCCGCGGCCAGGATTTGCGCCAGATGCCCCCGTTTGAGCGGGCGCAGGATTTCCAACGCCCCTACCTCTTGGTCGGGGAAGGGGGTAGCCGGCGCGCGTAAGGCGGCCTGCACTTCTTCCGCAGCCCACTGATGCCGGAACAACTGCGCCTTGTGGCTTTGCAGGCTCGGCGCTACATAGCGCGGCGGGTCCTGCAGCGTCAACTGCGGCAGGGTGCGCGGATCAGCGGCATTGTACCGGGTATGCCCAAAACTCTCTAGCCATTGGGCCTCGTGGTACACGTCGTAAGCGTTGAGCGCTTGCTCGCGCCGCTTCCCGAAGATGACCACCTGCTTGAATTGCGCATACTCCGCATCCGGAAAGCGCGTCACTACCACATCTTCATAGTTCATATAGAGCGCCTGGGTGAGCCGCCAGGTAAGCGCGCTGACGGGGATGATGAAAACGAGCACGCCACCGGGGACTAGCGCTTGCGAGCCCCGGTTGAGGAAGTATTCCTCCATCCGCGCCCCACGCCCCCCCTCTTCAGACCAGTCATACGGGGGATTGAGAAACAGCACGGAGGCGATGCCCCGCGCCGGGCGCCAATCCACCGCTTCGAAGGGCGCACAGAGCGCTTGATCCAACAGCGTAGCGGCCTCTGCCGCGCGGCCCTCGTGCAACTCCGAGCCCCAGACTTGCACCTGGGCCTCGGGGACGCGGGCTTTCAGCAGCGCGGCGACATCCGCTACGGCTTTGCCCGTGCCGCAGCACGGGTCATACAGGCGCGTGAACTTGTCCGCGTGCGCCCGGATTTCAAGGTAGGACGCCACCAACGCGGCTACGGAGTCCGGGGTGGGATAGTATTCTGCTTGTGCTTGTGCGGCTAAGCGAGCCATGATCGTGTTCCTCCTCAATTTATTATGGATTTGAGGAAGAAACCCTGCCCCCCTATGGGGAGCAGGGTCTCTCCCATAGGGTGGGCCAGGTGGCCCGTTAGTTTAGGCAGTCTGTGGCAGCGTTACGCCAGGCGTAATTCTCCGGCTTGCGCCAGCGTATCAATCACGGTGTTCCACCCACTCAAGTACAGGCGGTAAGCGAAACTCAGGTTCTGCGTCGCCCGCAGCGGTTGGAGCAATTGCTGCTCCATGCCTGCCGCATACAGCGGGGCCGCCCATTCCCGGCGCACCGGCCAGACGGTGTAGTTTTGCAGGGCGTTATACAACGCCTGCGCTGCGGTCTGGTCGCTGGCGGCAAAGCCGTAGACCGCCAGGTAGGGATCACTGGCTTTGGGGACGGCCCTGAAATGCCAGCGGTGCAGCGTCGGGCCTGTCTTGAGGGCCTCTTTCTCCACGCGGTATTGCAGCGCCTCATCTCGAAACAGCATGAGGGGATGCTGGCGCAGGCCCGTGAAGGTCAAGCGGCCCTGCCGGTTTTGATAAAACCCGGCAAACAGCGCCTTGACGGCGGCTTCGGAGCCGATGACATCAAAAGCGTAGAGCCGCTGTTCGGCCCCCTCGGCGAAATACACCGCATAGGAACCGTGCCCGGTCACGCCTTTGTTATTCTCAATTTTCAACAATTTATCGGTGAACATGTGGATCTCCTTATCAACATATGGGATGTTGGTAAGGCGCAGCGTGGTTTCCCCTACGGGAAGCGCTGCGCCTGCCCGTAGGTAATCTTGGTTTACTTTATAGCAACTGCGTCAGCGGCCCGGCGCGCAGTTCGCACCCATAGGCCACCAGCAGTTGCCAGAGATAAGCGCCGTTTGGACGGAGTGGTTGCCGCCCTAATAGGCCCACAACCACGGCTTTCCAGTAGGCGTGTAACTTGGCGCGGCTCATGTGCAGGAACGCGACGCGCTCCTGATTCAACCGCCTCACGATCTCGGCTTCCCACGCGGTCAGCGCAGCCGGGTCATCGGGGAGCACTGGGTAGGTGCCGGTCGGGGTGACGTGGCGTGCTTGCCACACCTCATAGTCGAAGCCCCGCAGGTATTGGAACCCCAGGGCTTTCAAGCGCTGGTACGGCCAGAAAGCCGCATGGTCGCTCTGATAGGCCAAAAACTCGAAAGCGTAGCGGACATAGTGGCGCGGGGGGATTTCCCAGCGGTGGCCGTTAGCCGCGAGTTGCAGGTAATACTGCCCCGCCTCACGGACGGGGCGCAGTATGCCCAGCCGTACCGCGTCCAATAAGCCGATCTCGAAATTCCCCTGCCACGCCTCGATAGTCGTGGACTTCAACATGGCGCACCCCCGCGGGCCAGGATTTCCACCTGTGGGCGGGTGAGCAGCACGTCTTGACTCGAAGGGTCATCTCCATTGACGCCGTTCCAATTCCAGGTCCGCGCCACCAGTTGCCCCTGATAGTATTCCACATACACATCGGTAACATAATCGCCGCCCGCGTCATAACCCGCCAGGCCGACCCGGCCGGGCTGCGCGTCCAAAGTCAGTTGCACCGGCAGCAACGGTTTAGGCCGCTGTGCCGCGTGGTCATGCAGTCGCAGAACGATGCCCTCCCGCAAAGCCGCCGCCACCACGGTCGTAACCAGGGTGTGCAAGTCAGCCGGTTGCAGGCTCACGGCCCGGCGCTGTAACACCGCCGCAGCCGCATCGCAAGCGGACTGGGGCACCTCTTGAATTTCAACACAGTCACTCATAGCCTCTTCCTCCAGTGGAATTTACCGGAGGACATCCGCGCCCCAGGGGGCTGCAATGTCCCCCGGGTTTGTCAAGTCTATATTTAACCGGCGCCTCCGCAGCGGCTACCGGTTCAAGCGCTGTTGCAGAATATCTTGCAGTACCGCGAGCACGGTTTGCCAGCGGTAGCCACTGTCAATCCAGAGCGCGCCGATGAGCGCTTCCAGGGTATTTGCCGCGATCTGCGTATTACGGCGGACTCCATGCGCATCGGCGCTGAGGGAGCAGTGGAGCGCATACGGCAGCTCCCACTGCCGCGCATAGGCGGCCAGGGCGGTCGTGTTGACCACCGCACTGCGCATTTCCGTCAACTGCCCCGGCTGCCAGTGCGGGTAGTGCTGGTATAACCAGTGCCCCACGACCAGCCCCAACACGGTATCGCCTAGATATTCCAGGCGCTCGTTATGGGGGCGGCCCAGCGAACTATGAGTCAGGCTGAGTTGGAGCAGTTGCGGGTCAGTGAACGTATAGCCCAGGTGCCGCTGCACGTCGGCCAGCAGCGCTGGGTTCCAGACTCGCGCCGCGGGTTTTGGCCGCTGCGGCGGTGTCGGCAAAGCCGGAGCAGCGGCCTTAGCGCGCGCTGCGGCATTCAGTGCGGGTACTGCGGGAGTCTCCCGCGAGTAATATCGGAACGCTTGGCGCTTCCGGGCTAACCGCTGAGCGTGGTGATTTCTCATCCGGCCCTCCTCAGCAATAACTTTCCGGCGTGTTATACCGCGCGCGTTCTTCTAGCCAGATCTGGTGGCGCAGACTATGCACCACTTTGGTCAGCAGCTGGTCACCCAATTCCTGGGCGACGGGCGCGGTGACTCCCAACCGGGCGGTCAGGATTTGCGTGAGGCTGTCGGCCAGGGAAAAGGCTAACAGCCGTTCCAGCGTCACCATCGGCAGACGACACCACTTGAACTGCCCCGTCGCCAGTTGCTCCCAATGACTGGGATAGGACGGGGGCGGTGCGGAGTCCTCCTCAGCCGGGGCTGCCGCTGGATAAGCAGCTTCTGCGTCAGCATCTTCGGCTACCTGCAACTGCACGCCTAGCGTCGCCGCGCGCGCCCAAGTGGGCCCCGGGGCCGCCGGCGGCGGTTCAGGCGGCGTGCGGCACAGTTCTTCTAACACGGCCAGGTGCGCCGCCAGATGTTCCGGCCACACGCTCAACATAGCCATCAACGTATGCTTGCAGCACACCCCGCCGCGCGCCGTAAAGTCCGGGCAGTTACAGGTGGCGAGCTGCGCCTGCGGATCATACCGCACTTGATAAGCGCGCCCGTCGCCGTTGGCAACAGTTACTGCCGGCACTGCGGCCAGTAATTGAGCCAGGCGCGGATGCCGGGGGACGGGGCGGATAACACGATAAGTCGCGGTCTCTAGCGCAGTTTGCGCCGCACTAAGCCGCTGTAATACAGTTTCCCAAGTTTTAGTCTGGGTCATCTTACTTCACTCCTTATAGGGTCTAGTTCCCGCAGCGCCGCGCGCGGCGCCCGGGACAACATTACAACACAACTGCGCAGCCGTTTTCGGCCTGGAACTCGGCCCAGGCCCGGTCTGCGCTTGCCTGCCGGCACTGCGCCAACAACTCGGCGCCCGTGGTAAGCGTGGCTAATTGCCAGATTGCCACGCGCTGGCGGTTGCCAGTCTGGGCATCTTCCTCGTACAGCGCGCAGGTATGACACCCGCTCGGAAATACGAGCAGGTAATACCCGGTATACTCGTTAGGGATGCGCCACCGCACGCCTACTGCAGGCGGGTCAAATTCTCGCTGGAGGGCTATGCCCGCGGGCGTGATGTCAGGGTCGCCCTGACAGGCTTGGGTAAACTCTAGAATCAGCGTGCGCCGGCGCATCAGCGCCGGAGGCGGCATAACGGGTGCCAGCAGGGCGGCTGGCATGGTCGGGGTAGTCGGGGTATACAACATCATCGTCCTCCTAGACTGTGGGTTGTCGGAGGAGACCTGGTTTTCCCTGGTGCGGGAAACCTATCCGGTCTCCCCCAGAGAAAAAACATATTATCCTGAAAAAACACCGCTGCGCCCCCCAGCCCTAAAAAGAGATCAGAGCAGAGGGCCTGAAAAGCCTCTGCTCTGCGGAAGGTGTGACTGGCGTCACGCAGACGGAAAGTGAGGCGAGCTGCCTCGGGTGCGTAATTTTACACGGGGGCTCTTGCAAATCTGCCCGCTGTTACGGCAAACTTACCCCGTGCGCACCAGCTCAAAACCGGATCACTCAGTTGCGGGGCTTCCAGTTGCCACCCGGGTTCACCCCTATCCCGAGTGGTTTGCGGAGTACCGCCCCTGGGTGCGACCAGGGGCCGCCCGCGGGGGTCGGTAAAGCTAAGCGGGCGGCACTTTATGTGGCGACCCATACCAGGGCCGCCAGGAGGCCTAAGCCCAGGAGTCCTAGCACCAGCACGCCGCCGGTGCCCAAAGTTACTGCCAGGTGCGCCAACGGCGCCAAGATCTCGACCATCGTTTCGGCTCCTTCTAATGTTACATTAGTCAGGAGACACGCCTTTCCCCGGGGGAGCGCGTGTCTCCCCACAGGTGAAAGGTAGTAAAACCACTAACTGGCTACGCCTACCGGCATAAACAGATACAGATACGCCGCATCTACCGCGTCCGCGTGCCAGGGCCGCAGCACCAACGGTTGGTACGGCTGCTGCACATCCCACGCGACCTGCGCGCAGTCCAGGCTCAGCAAGCCTTCCTGCAAGAACCGGGCATTCATCCACACGGCGCCTTGCGCCGCGCCCCGGATCTCGGCAGTGACGTCAACGACGGCTCCACCAGAGAGTGCGTCAGCGGTCAGGGTCAGCGCGTGCGGGTTGTGGTCACGGTTATAACTCAACTGCACCCGCTGTTCCCGCTCCCGCGCAAAGATGCCCACTTGCTTAACTGCCGTCAGCAACGCTTGGCGTTCTACCAACAGGCGCGTCTGGTAGGCTTGGGGAATAACCGTTGTGTAATCCGGGTACTGCCCCGCGCCCAGCCCCGCCGCGATGAGCGTGCGGTAAGCGCCTTGGCCGACGGCCACGAGGCGATTATGCACCAGCCAGAGACTCAATTGGGGCGGCGCTTCTTTGCCGAACACCCGGCCCAGTTCGTGGGCCGCCGGTGCCGGTAACAGGAGATCGCCGTCTAGCGTGCCCAGCGAGCCGGTCACTCCAGTGACCACGGCCCGCGCCAGGCGCACCCCATCGGCGGCCACCAGAGTCAGGGTCTCGCCATTAGGTTGCACCAGCAGGTGCCTCCAAATGGAGTTCTCGGTATCGGTTTTGCCGCCCGCCGTCAGCACCTGCTGTACAGCCGCCGCAAAGGCCGCCGTAGGCACACTGAGGCTGGTGGCCGCGCTATGCGGGTCTGGCAGGTGTGGAAACTCATCGCCGGGCAGGGTTTTCAACCGTGCCTGGGTGTTTCCACACGCCAGTTTCAGCGTTTTTTCCAGCAGCGTCAATTCCACTGCGCCTACCGCGGGCAGCGTGCCGGCAAATTCCAGGAGTTGTTTACCCTGAATACATACATTGCCGGGCAGCACCACGGGGGCCATGAGTTCGGTGGCAATCGTGACCGCCAAATTGGTGGCCGCGAGCCACACCTCGCCATTGGCATTGAGGTGAAAATGCTCCAACACGGGCAAGCTGGCCTTGGTCGGCAGCGCGCCCTTCACAGTCTGTAACGCGCGGGTCAGTTCGTCCCGCGTCATGTTCAGGTGCAGTCCCATCGTTGTTTTCTCCTTGCTTAAACTAAAGTTTTCAAAGAGACCCCCTGCGGCACGGCCTATGCCGGGAGCAGGGGGTCTCCCGACATAGATTGGGTTCTGGTTAGGCTTCCGGGCCGAAATACGCCACGATTTTACCCGTGACGTTATCGTGGTGGCTAATGATGACATAGCCCTCCCGCGCGAAATCTTCTTCATAGGCAGCCAACAAGATTGCCGCGTACTCTGCGCCGCGTCCGTGGTAACGTTCGGGCTTGTAGTAGCGGTTCAGAAAATCGGCCACGCTCGCCGCGGGAACTTGATCGTTGACAAACAAGCGTTGCTCCCAAGTGCGTGGCGCGGGCGCGGTCATAGCGGCTTGCTCGGCTTGGTCTATCAGCTGCTCAGCCAGGCACCCGGCATCTGCCGGATACTCGGTGGCATCCCATGCCAAACCGCAGTCGCCATTGTCATTTTCATAGAGGCAGTGTCCGGTGTAACACATCGGTAGTGATCCTTTCATAAAGTTGCATGATTACCGGCAGCAAGATGTGCTCGCCGGTGAGATAGGAGTACACCTCGGCTTGCCACAAGACTTCATTGGGACGCCTGGTCAGGGGCGGTGCCGAGTGAGTTTCCAGTTGCAAGAGCACCTGGTCTTCCTCGAACACTACCGCTAACCGGCGGGCCGCATCAGGGGCATCTGGCAGGGCGATCTCCAGGGCGGCGTAGTCATACCGCCGATAATCGGGGTCCGTATCCGTCCAGGCGTAATACGGGTGGACGGGCAAGCCGACGGCCGCTATTGCGGCGGCCAGGCCGGTGACATAGGGTTGCCAACGCTCTTCGCGGAGCGCGCGTTTCCAGCGCCCGGCAATGTCCAGGTTTGACCGAATGGTAAAGCCCTGCACATAGTACGTTGGCAAAACGTCCAGTAAAGCCGCCACGGAAGCCGGATATACCGGGTGTAACCAGTCACCGAGTCCGGTGATTTCCAGTTTATCCGCGGCGTTTAGGGTCAGGCCGGACTGCCTAACCAGCGTGTGGAACGGTTCTGCCGGCGTCGCGCTCACTTCGGCGTAGCCATCTGGGTACAGCCAGATAAACACGCTGCTCAGCGGCGCGGCAAGCCGGGGCGCGGTTTGGCGCTGCTCCCGGGCGCGGGCGGACTCTAACTCCGGCCAGGCGGAGCCCGGCTCGGGCAGAATGCCGCGCTCTTGGAGCGCGTGCTGCCAGGTAATTGTCATAGATATATACCTCCGTTTTGAATTACAGAGGTGCAGCGGAGTATAGCTCTCAGGGAGCGGCCGCTGCACCTCTCGCTGAGAATTACTGCCCAAACCCTTGTCGGCCCAGCGTGAGCGCGGCCTGGCGATAATCGCCGCCGTGCTCCAGCAGTGTATAGACCGCAAAGCGGCTATACGCGCGCTCGGGCTCGAAGGGCGGGGCATTTGTCGTGAAGACGTAGAACAGGTTGCAGCCCGCGTAGTTGAAGGTCGCGCCATGGCCGCACCGTTTACCGGGTCGTCGCCAATACGCTTCTTCATTCTGGTAGCGCGCTAAGCGCCAGCCATGCTTTTCCAACACAAACCCCACATTCCCGCGCACGTTGTAATCATCGCCAGGCCGCCGGCGAGCGCCAGCGGGGCGCGGACTGCGCGGAAATTGCATCCCGTGGGATGCAATTTCGGGAGCACGGGAAAAACTGCGGGCGCTGCTCAGCAGCGTTTCATACGCTCCGGGGTACACCAGCGGGATCTGGGTCAGGTCGCCCTGAAGCAGCGTATAGCCACTACTGGGCGGGGCTAACACATAGCCCCCCGCGCCCCGCGTTTCGATCAACGTGTATTTCCCCCCTTGCCGGTGCCGTTCCGGGTCTACCGCCAGTTTGCGGTTGCCTGGCTGGGCTGCGGCAGTATCTTCCGCAGCGCGGCGATAGTACACATGGTACCCGCCGCTTGGCGTGCGCACGATGGGCAGCAGCTCGAGTAAGCCCGGCGTAGCCGCCTGCACCTGGTTACACCAGGGTTGAAACAGCTCCGGCGCGTCGAAGTCAATGACCTCTAGCTGGCTGCTGATCGGGCCGGTGACAATCGCCACCGCGTCCGTCTGCGACCAACAAAACCACGCGAGCAGTTCCAGCGTCGCCGCGCGCCGGGCTTGATACGGCTTCCAGTCCACTAACGGGCGCTTCGCAGCGCGCCGGCAGGGGATGACAGATAGCCCAGCTCGTTGATAGGCCAGGGCTGTAGGCAACAAGGTTTTCATGGGGTTCCTCCTGCAAATTGCACCGGCAGGAGGCGCGCGGCTGTTTTCCCGGTGGGGAAGCTGCCCGCCTCCCCCCGGAGAAAGATAGCCGAGTTACGCCTCGAGTGCGTAGCCCGTAGTACGGGTAAACCCGCTCAGGTTCGTCCACACGCGGCGGATCGGGACGGTGGTATTGGACAAATCCAGTGCCACCAGTTTACCGTCCGCGCCCCAGTCCAGCGCGATCTCTTCGATCTGGTAACGCCGCCCCGCGTGTGAGAAGATGCTCCCCCGGCGCAGCGTTATACGCGGGGCCGTGAGCGCGGGTGTAGGCGGGGGCGGGCTAGGGGTCGGACTGGCCGGTGCCATAGTGAAGAGGGCGATCTGGCTCATGGGACACCAGCCGCGGAATGAGTCAGGCGGGTTACCACAGCCCAGCCCGTATTTTGGTCTGGATCGCAGAGCAAGACTTCACTGTAATTCCAGTTGAAGCCGAGTACCACGCAAGGCCATCGGCCATCCAACAGCACGGCATCGCCGACCTCAAAGAGGCTATGGCGCGCGTCAGTGGTGGTCAAGCCCTGCGTAACAGCCTCGCGTAGTGGTACGCCCCGGTGAACCTGGTGCATCACGCGCCAGAGATCGCCTTGGCCCAGTTGGGTCTGCATCTCGCGTTCTATCCAGTTGACTAATGCAGTGTCGTCGGTCAGGGCTGGGGCGGGTTCTGGTTGCTTCGATGTCACCACATCGGTGAAACCGCTCATGGCGCACCTCCGCTTAGCGGAGTCAACCGGGTAACCGGGACCCAGCCACAGCTACCCACATCAGGTAGCAGTACCATAACTTCCCCATTAACCGCGTGCCGCGCGATAACGTGCGCGCGCCAAATGCCATCCAGCAACATCGTTGCCGTGGGAGCCTCTTGCGAAGACTTGTCGGCTATGGCCTGCTGTAGCGCCTCGCGCAGCGGGAGGCCCGCGTGAACGGACTGCATTACCTGCCAGAAATCGCCAGTGCCTATCTGGGCGCGTATCTCGTGCTCTATCCAGTCGAGCAGTTCAGTGTCGGTTGGGGAAGCGGTGATAGTATTCATCACAGCCCTCCTACCGCGGTTCATATTGCCCTAAGCGGGCATTCCAGCGGACTTGCAACCAAGATTCCAACTCGCGCATGGACATCGCGCAAACATCCCAAGTACCATTGGTATCCAGGATGCGCTTGAGTTCATCCGCCGTAGGCTGGTCATGGCCCGCTGCGTGAGCTTCCCGGCGCAACCGGAGCACCCAGCGGCGCATTTTGGTTTGCCGCTGCGCTCCAATGCGCGGTTCCGTGGGGTGGAAAGGATTACGTCCGTGTAACCGGATTGCGTGAGCCTTTTCCGCTTCAACAAAGATTTTGCGTGGATCATTCGCCATTTCCTCTAACTCCTTTTGTATGAGGTATAGATAAATGGCGAGAGCAACACACATCCCCTGGTGGGGGTATGTTGCCCCCGCCAGGTTTTAAGCGCCGCGTTACGGCCTTTGCTTCGATGATGGCTAGTCAATGATGTCTAGGGCGAAATCACTGGCGCAATCCTCACAGCAATAGTGCTGCACGCCCGCCCCAACGTCGGTATGTTCTTCGTATACATTGGCGCTGCCGCACTCGGGGCATTCTGGAGATTCATCTTGTTCCAGCACATCCCCCGCGTCTTCTTGTCGTGCCTCCGCATCGTCGCAGATTTCTTGGATGCGTTGACTCAGAGTAAAAACCTGCTCGATTAAGAGCTCGAGCTCGCGCGCTTCGGCGGCGGGCATATACGCGAACCACGTCTCATCGGGTTCGGCCTGAAACACTTGCTGAATCGGCCACCAACCGGTTAGGTCAGGCATGAGCCACCTCCGCGGACAGCGCTTGTCGGGCGATTGCCGAGCTCGCTGCCAAGAGGGTGACTTCCTGATACCGCAGGTGTAACCGAATTCGCTCCACCTCCAGTTTAGCCAGGTCTAAGACCAGTTGGGCTTTCTCAACGGCGCTTTCCAATTCTGCGACTACGGCATAGTGCGCGCTCAGCATTTGCTGAGCCGCGGCCTCGCGCATTTCTGGATTTTTGCCTTCGATAGTGCCATTGGCTAAGCCTTGCCGTTTCGTGGTTTCCAGCTCGTATTTCGCTTCCGCGAGCAGCTGCGCCCACTCCTGATGAGTACGCATGGCTGAGCGGAGTTCCGCATACGCGGTATCAATGTGGGTTGCTGTAATCATGGTTAGTCTCCTAGTTCATCGTCTATTTCAAAATGCGTGCAAGTGGCCGCTCGGCATTCCGATTCTGCCCCGTGGTAACCACAGATACGTTCTGTGTCCCACTGGGCGTTATAGCGGCACCGCGCGCCATCAACTGCTCTTTTCGTAGCCGGGGTTGTCGTTGCGGCCCCCAGCGCCGCCAGCTGCTCCCGATAGGGAGCGGGGGGCTGGTTGACCCAGCGTAACCATGCTTCAGGGGTGTCCAGTCCAAACCGGGCGCGGTAATGCGCCAGGGCAATCTGGACGTATTCATCTAGCAAACCGTGCGCAACCGCGTAGGGATTAGGGGTGATGTGCAATACCCGCCCATTGTCAATAGCAATGGTTACATACACTATGCCGCCGTAACCGCTAACTTCAAAAGTTAGCGCGTCGCGGATACCGGCTACTGTAATGAAAACGGTAATTGCCTCGTCTGAGCTGCGTGGCGAAAAGGTATCGCGGCGCAGCACTACATCAAAGTGGATTCCATCACGGTCGCTCATGGCTCTGCCTCCGCTTCTGATAGCCCCAATGCCCTGCGCGCTGTGCATAGCGCGGCCCGGGCGTCTTGCAACGCCAGACCGCCGAGATAACCCAGGTTATCGTGTTGCCATAGCAGCGCGCGCAAAGCCGTGTAGAGGAGTATCATGGGATTTCCATCACCCGCGGGGCGATACAGCGCACACGTTTTGCCGCGCATCTCTTTGTACGAAATGAGCGGGCTGCGCGTGGGTAAGTAGGCCGGGGTGGGTGCTTCGCACCACCCATAGTACCCTTTGTATTGGGTAAAGCGGGAGGGTGCTTTCTTACAGTAATCACAAGTGGCGCAGGTGGGGCGTTGGGGATTAGTCATAGTTCACCTCACGCCGCTTCATGGCTAGTCTGGGGAGTACACACCCGCCACCGCCCTCGCGCCACCGGCGCGAAGTGGGGGCGTTCCTGTAACTCCCGTCTGACAATCGCCTGCCAGTCAATGCCGGCTTGGGCCGCTTGTTGCGCCCGGCGATGGGATTGCACTTCCGCGTATAACGCGGCCAACTCTGCCTCGCCGCCCAGGGCTTCGAGCCCGGAGCGCACGATGCTTTGCCAGGTATGCCCGCTCCATTTGCGGGTATCCACCTGGCCGGCCAGGTCGGTCACGCGCAGCGGCACGATCCAGGCGTGGGGTTTCTGGGTGACGACCAGGTACTCCGTCACGATAGCGACGAAGTTCCCGCCGTACTGCTGCCGCTCGGACTGGGTGTTATGCTGCGCCTTCACGATGAAGGCTTCCGCGTCCCCATACCACCGCATATCGCGTTGGAGAGGATATAACCGTCCGCGCCGGCGCACATCGCCCACTAACACCGCCAGGCGGCCGCCACAGCGCAAGGTTTCATAGATGCGGAACGTGGCTTCGTTCAGTTTGGCAATGAAATCGCCATAGTCAGGAATCAGGGAGAGGTCGCCGGGATTACCGGGGCCGCCCCATTGCCCGCCGGGCCCGCTGTACTTGATGATGTCCCAGTACGGCGGATGCCAGAAAGCCATGTCGAAGCCTGAAAACGGCGGCTCATGTTCCAGGACATTGAAGCCCTGGGCCAGATCCGCGAAGAAGCCCTGAATCCCGCGTTGGTGGGCCACATCCCGCGCAGTCCCCGAGCCGATAGCCGGATCAAAGAACAAGCGGGGCTGGTAATGGTCAAGTACGTCTTGGAGTAACCGGGGAGAGCAGTTGCCGCGAAACGCGGCGCTGCCCCCTGCGCCCCGGTCAGGATAACTTACCAGGCTGGTCAACATCGCGCACCTCCCTGATCACTCATCGGGGAGAGCCCCGGATAAGGACAATCAGAGCACGGGGCGTTGCTGAGCCAGCCGCAGACTTGACGCTTAGTGCGTAGCGCGCAAGCACGACACCGCGAGTGCAGTGCGGCTTCCGGCGTCCGCTTGAAGCGCTGTCCATCCCAGGTGTAGCCGTGACATTCCAGGTGCTCGCGCACCCAGATGTCCTGCGACCACTGGCGAACGTGCTCCATAGTCAGATAAGGATTGTGCTCTTCGCCGGCAGCGATGAGTTCCGCGATAAGCGGCTCTCCGCACTGCCGGATATAGGCCAGATCCTCGCGCGTCCAGCACCGGGCTGCCCAGCGGGCAATCCGCGCCGCGGTTGCCAGGTCGAGTTGTTGTGGTAGCGCCGGCTGTTGGGGTTGCCAGGGGCGGGGTGCTGCGGTTTGGTTATGCGCGCTCATCACCCACCTCCAGTATTGCCAAACCTGACAGAGCCCATTCCCGGATCGCCGGCGGCACCAGGTCTAAGACCACCTCCAACGGCGAGCGGTTTTCCAGGGCCGCAATTAACGGGAGCGTATGCTCCGTATACCGCAAGTCGGCCATGATAGTCGTGGGGCTCTGGGTGAGCAACAATTCAAACGGTTCTTCATCCGCTTGTAGCGGGGCCGTCCAGCGTTGCCCAAACCGATGGGGCCTTTCGCGCCATCCCGTAGCCTGTAAATGGGCACTGAGTTGGGCATAGGTCACACACTTAGCCAACAAAGCCACCAGCGTGTCGCGCCGTGTATTCGTGATTGCGTTCATAGTTTTTCTCCTGATGAAATGCTATAGTTCACCAGGAGCCACCGCACCCGCTAGGGGCGCAGTGGCTCCTAGCGTGGGGTTAAGCGGTAACTTGCACTTTCAAGTGCCGCGGCCAGGGCCAGGTAAACCCCAGCGGGTCGCGGACAAATTGTTGTTCGAGATCTTGATGGGCTGCGGCAATGGCAGCGGGGATCGGATAGCCGTTCAGGCGCGCCAGCTGCACCTCGTAGACATACTGACTATCTACGATGCGCCGGTGGCTGCGTCCCGGCCAGAGCACCCGGTCGCCCGCGGGCCGCACATAGTAACTCTCATTGCCTGAATGCCGGATGCGATGGGTTTGCGCCCGCCATTCGTCCAGGGTCATTTGCCAGGGTGGTTTACCACTCATCGGCCACCTCCCCCCCAGGCTCGCTCAGTGCCTCCTCATACAAGGGGGCTTTCCAGTTGGGGTAGAGCGCCGGGGCCAGGTCGGTGTAATGACCGCGAAAAACACTGATGATCTGATAATCAGCGGCAAACCCGCCCGCCGCCTGCGCGTGAGCGCGGAGCGCAGCGCACGCGGCTTCTGCGGAGTGGTAGGCCGTGACGTGATTTACCATGAGCGCGGCCGGGCTCCAATCGCCAGGGCGCGCGCTAATGACCGTGAACGGAAACAGCACAGGGGTTCGGTTAGCAGTAGCCATCTCACACCCCCAGTGCGATCAGGGTGACCACATGGGCCGCCTGATCCAACACTATCCCGCGCCAATCGGACAAGCCGAATTTGCGCAGGCTATCCACATAACCGTGGAGCAGGGCGCTGATAACCAACCCCACCAAACCGCCTGCAATTAAGCCGGGAAAGCCCCCGGTCAGAAACCCGTGGCACACCAGCACCTTCCAATCGCGGCGGGCTTTGCCCAGCGCGGTCGGCGTGCTTTGCACCCCGAAGTCCAAGAACCAGTGGACGGCCAGCGCCCAGCCCAGGCGCGGGATGCTTACCCCGGCCCCGGCCAACGCCGCTACCGCCACCAGTAACACAATACTCGCAATTTTGGCCCATTGCCACCACGCCAGGCGCGGCCAGTGTAGGGTCGCCGCGCGAACTTTCCAAACTAACGTAGTCATTGAGTCATTCCTCCTGTTGAATTGATGTAGCCACAGGGAGGCCCGGCGCGCGTAGTTTCCCGGTGCAGGGAGCGCCGGGCTTCCCTGCATCGCCTGGGGAGTCGCAGTGCGACTATTCTTGTGGATATACAGCCCAGATACTCCAGGGCGTGATGACGCGCCCATCGGGGAGTGTGAGCCAAGCCGTATAGCCCGGTAGTAGGGCGGTAACAGAGGTAGCAATGAGCCGCCGCCAGACGCGCGCGGTAGTCGTACAGCCCGCGACCAACTCCTGTACCTGCTCCCAATCCGGGGGCGTGCGTGTCGGGGGATAGCGGGTACCCCCCAGTTCTAAGCAATACTCAAAGTCAATTTGCGGTTGCGGCATCGTCGTCCTCCGGGAACAAGGTGGGGTAAGTCTGCCGGGTAACTTCCGGCTGTGTTTCCAGCAGTTGCCGGAGCTCTTCCGGTCTGGAAGGCCGCAACTGCGTCCCATCGAACCAGAACCACAATACTTGCGGATCGCGCTGGTGATATGCGATAAGTGCGCGTCCCCACACAGTATTGAGCAAGATGTCCGTGCCATGTTCGCGCAAGAGCCACCCAAAGCAGGTGGGGCGCTGGTGCCGGCGCAAGTAAGCGCGGTCATGGACGGTCAAATCCGTCTGATAGGCTTTGGGCAGGCCGTGCTGCTGGGCAGTGGCCCGCAACTGTTGAAAAGCACTAAGATTCTTCATGGGTTCCTCCTGTTTGGTGCTAAGAGGAACGGCCAGGTCTCCCTCACGGGCAGGCCAGGCCGTTCCCGTTGGGTGATGTTTATTTTGAACTCAATCCATTCGACTTAACGGTTCAGGCGTCAGTCTGCCCGTCATTGTCAGGTTTGTCGGGTGATGAGGCATCATCGGTCGAAGCTTGGGGCTCTTCAGAGCTTGCTTGAGCCATCTTACCACTGCCCGGACACCAGTAAGCCCAGTATTTTTCCGGCTGTGGATTACGATGTTTGTAAAGATGCCCGGATTTCGTTACCCTAACCCTGCAATTACAGATATGGCATTTCATTGAGCACACCTCATTTCATGCGCTGTTCAGCCGCGTCTAGCGCCGCGTCCAGCGTAGGAAACCGCTTGATCCAGCGGTTAGGATAGTCCAGAATCCACTTGCCATCTACAATGACCAGGAATCCGGTACTATCATACGGGTATCGCCGACTTGACATAGAAACCGTAGCCCGCCCACTGCTGTGGACGGCTTTACCGTCTTTTACCTGCCAGCCAGCGCGGTTCAAAACGTGTATTTTGGGTTTAACCAGCATGACACACCTCGATTTCGAGCACGTCATCAACGGAGCTAATCTCGAAGTTTATGTCCGTGTTCAAAATTAGCGGCAAAACCGCTTCGAAGATGCGCTGCCGTAGCGCGGCGTAAGGTTCCCCGTCAGCTTCTACGGCTGACGCAGGGAGGTCTAGTTCAAAACGCATTGAAACCGCCGCCGCAAAACGGCGCGGGTTGGTATCTGTGGTATTAGCAGGCATGGCCCACCTCATTCATTAGGATTGTCGTAGTTGAGGACGCGAACAGCCTCTACTTCGACGATCTCCCAATCAAACGGCAGTGAACAGGAGCGCAGGGCGCTGAAAACCGTAGTGTGAATGTGCCCCCAGTCTATATCGGGGCCAAAGTCAGGTTCAGGCTCCCCTTCGATCGGGGCGTCCAGTTCTACCCGGAACCCCAGCACGGCAGATACATAAGCGGTGGGACGCAGATCGGGTTGCGGTTCAGCGGGTGCCGCAGCGGATGTCGCTGCCAACCCCTCGCCTGAGCGCAGTTGCCAATCCAGTCCACACTCACAACAATGTACCTGCGGCGCTTCGATCCAGTCGCCTGCGCCGGTTTCATTGCACTGATGACTTCCGTCAAGCCAGTTTTCGATCACGGGCACGGCCTGCGTGCCTTCCAGTTGAATGTCCAGGCTCCCACACGCTGGGCACGCCAGGGTATCCGTGTCAACGTACACCACTGGATACACCGGCCCCGGCACCTGCGTGATTTGCATTCCGAGCGCGTGGTGAGCGCGCAATAGCCCTTCATGGACGGTACTAACGACGTTAGCGCGCAGCGTAGCGGCATCATAACCGTCTATCGCGGGCACGGGGTCATAGAACACATCGCCCAGGTTGGCTACCGTTTCTTCTGCAATAGCATGGAGCGTCTCACTGGCGGTCAGTTGCAGCCAGGTAGACGGGGTTATCAACGCGGCTTGTTCGGCGGCCAGGCACAGCAAGTCTTCTTCCCAACCTTTCTCCCGCAGTGCGGTTAGCAAGGCTTGATAGTCCAGCCCTAGCTCGGCAATCCAGTTCACGGCTTCTTGCAAAGCCATAAACTTGACTTGCTGAATGTTGAGGCCAGATTTCCCCAGCAGATGAAACACTACTTGCACCGCCTGGGCGCGCGAAGTGCGCCGGTCACTCCAGGTGAATTTCCGCGGGAAAACGTCGAGGTCATACAGGCGATTTTCGCCTACGTTAAGCGCAAACCGGATATACTGGTCTCCCAAATCCGGGCGCCGTTCCATAGTCAAGTAACTCTTGTTCATTGTAAAACTCCTTTGATTGGGCTAGCTATAGAAATTCAAAGGAGTGGCCTGGTCTGACCCTTACGGGTGCGGCCAGGCCACTCCCGGAGGGTCTTAGGGGCGGCTAAAAAAGCCGCCCTGGGGTCAGTTGCGGCGGTTGCCGCGTAATCAGCCAGGTAACGACTGGCTCAGGGGTACAAGTCCACGTCTCCGGGCGGTTCAGCCCGGTAGCCCGCGGCGAACAAGTCGGCGGCCACCCGATACCAGGCAGCGACACACTGCTGAACGTGATCCCGCCCGCCAGTGGCGCGGAAATCTCTCAGCCCATCGCCCATGATGGCCGCTTCGTCCAGAATCCAGTACAGCCATGCGCCCGGCGTTTGGGGCACCGGGAAGTCTGTGGTGCTGAGGATGCGATCCGTCAGCAGTTCGCGGATGTCTCCCGGTATCTCGCCGCTTGGCGGCGCTGTTGCTACCGGCATAACCGGAGCCACTGCGAGGAACGGCACTTGCGGCGGCCAGGGGATAGCATACGCGGTGTAATCCGCGCGGGCCATCATGTTTCCGTCGCCGTACTCCGCAAAGTCCAGCACAGCCTCATCTGGGTGGCCCTCATCGATGAGGGAGAGAGCGTAGTCACGAATGGCTCGTGCAGCGCTTTCCCGATCTGGCGCTAGCTCAACGTGCGGAGGCCCACCGGTCAAATCCGGGAACCCCACAATCAAGTAGGCCGCATCGGTGCGCGCATAGGCGCGTAAGAGCGTGACGAGATGCCGTGGCGGGATTAACGCCAGGAACTCCAGTTTGCCGGGCTGATCTGCCGGGCAAAAGCCCAAAACTCCATCGCCGACCGTATCATCTTCGGTGAGGTAGAGATCGAAGCGTGTACCGGAGACGTTGAGCCGCAGCCCATCCAGGCACGGGTGCAGGATTTCGGGATTCAATGCGGGCAAAGAAGCCACAACCTGGATGTCACTGGGTAATTGTCCTAGATAGGTAGTCAGTTGGCCGCTCATGCTGCACCTCCGACCTCAGACACCAGGATACCAGAGTCAGCCTCCGGGTCTGCCAGGGCTTTCACAGGAAAGGCCCAAGCATCGCGGTCATTTTCATCACTGGCAGAGATTACCCCGTCAGCATGATGCACAACCGCGTCTTTGTCCGAGTCGGTGTGGGCCATGACGGCCAAGCCGGCATAGTAGAGCGACGGCACATAGCCGTATTCGCTTACCACGCCCCCTGCGAGATTGACAACCAGATACCCGGTTTCCACGGCTGCCGCTTGCGGCGCCGGCACCGGGGTCTCGGTCAAGGCCAACAGGGGATTGGTGACTAAGGCTTCCAACAAAAGCAACGCCACGCTGGGCGTGACAGTCGGCCAGGTGACCACCCAATCCAGTTCATCATCGGCAGTAACGCGATACACGTTAATTTCGCCCATGAAAGACAAGATATGCAGTTCCACTTCGGGGGTAACGGTTGTTTCTTCGCCGGTTTGCGGGTCTACCGCTACGGCGATGTCTACGGCGACGCGCAGGTTAACCCCGGTCGCCCCAGTTTCGTATTTAACAACGTGCATCCCGCTGGTGGTGTTGATGAGGGTTTCCAACTGGGTTGCCAATCGCGCCGTGGGCGCTTGCCTATCTGTAGTAGTCATGATTTTTCTCCTGATTTGAATAGATTTAACCAGGAGCTGCACCGCGCTTGTTCCCCAGGGGGAGCGCGGTGCAGCTCCCTCGAGGGCGCAGGACTACGCCTGCTAAAACGCTAAGGTTAATTGCGCGGGCTGCGCCGCGCGTTCTTCTGCGGCGCTGAACGTACCGGCTACCGCCTGGTACTGCGCGGTCAACCGCGGGATGTCCGGGTCCTCTGCCCAGGCCGAGGGGTGGAGAGTCGCGCAACGCGCATTCAACTCCGCGGCCAGGGTGTTGACCTGGTGAACCCACGCCTCAACCGTGTCCGGTGGCGGCACATTGGGCGTAGGCGCTGTAGAGCGCCGTTGGCCGGAAGGCCGCTGCCAACGCGGACAATTGTAACGTAACCGGCCTTTCATGGAATTCCCCTCTCCGCCTCGGCGGCTAACGCTGCCTAACGGCGCGGCGCAAGCGGTGCGTAATGGCGGCGACTGCCGCTTCCCGCGTGCGAAACGCTTTCACGATCCGGGCGTCCATCCGGCGCCCGTCTTCCCATAGTTCGGCTACCACATAAAACCGGTCTGCCCGCGGCGCGGGTAAGGCGCGCGTGGAACCGCGTTGAATGCGGTAGGCCGTGATAGTTTCACCAGGTCGCATGGTTATTGCTCCTATACATTACGCCGCTGCAAATCGCAGCGGGCATTTTCCGCATCTTGGTAATTGCGGTAATACGCCACTACCCCGATGTCCACGAGCACGTCGTCTGAGGCAAATTCATGGAGTTCCCAAGTTTCGCCTATGACGCACCAGGCTTCTTCATTCGGTACTTGCAGCGTCTCCGTAGAGCCGCGTTGCAGGTAGTAGCGCGGCATATACCCATACATAAAGGGCGGCATCACCCACCTCCCCCGCGCAAGAACGAGGCTTGCCACGCCTCACGCTGCTCCCGCGAGCGGCGTAAGGTTGGATCTTGGGTCTCTGCCGCGGGCACAAACCGTTGCACATGCACCCAATGCTCATCTACCGGCGTTTCCTGGGCTGCCGCGTGCGCGCTCAACGCCTGATTCAGCGCCCATGCGAGCGCGGTCTCAAACGTGACATAGGGCGCGCGGTGATAGTGCGTTACCACCCGCGCCAGGAACTCCGGGAGTTCCGGGGCAGGGGGCGGCGCTGCGGTTACAGCAGCCCCGATCTGCGACGTGAGCGCGGCCAGGCGGCGCGCAACGAGTTCTGGGAGCAAGTCCCAGATTACGCGCTGGATAGCCTGCTGCTCACCGCAGAAGCGGGCATACGACCGGATAGCACAGGGCGTGAATGCCGACCAGGTGCTATCGCTATTGAACTCATCAGGAATGGTAAGTGATTTCGGCGCATTGCGCGGCAACTTGGCCCCCGCCGGTGGATACCAGTGGGTAACGGCATGTTGCGCGTAATGGCGGGATGTCCAACCGGCGCGCGTGAGCGCCCCGGTAAAACTCGTGTGCGTGACCCAGAGCATGAGCCACTGCGGATCATACGCCAGGATACTCGCGTGCATCGCGCCCCTCCTCAGTCACCGCCGGCGGCGGGGTGATGTGGTAGCGCAGCAACAAGGCCGCGTTGACATCCTGAAGCGCAAACACATCGCGTTTCTCCACGCGCACGGGCTCACCCACGCGGCCATCGAGCACCGCGCGTACCAGTGCGAGCTGGTCATTGTGGGCCAGAATCACGCAGGGCAGCCAGCCCAGGACGGGTGAAAAGACGACGTGCTGCGTGTGGAGGTGGGTTTCCACCACCGCGAGCGCCGCATGTAATTCCTGGAGCAACACCCGCACTGCGGCGGGTTGTAAGATGTGGGTACCACCACTAACTTGGACCCCAATCTCTTGGCGGTCTTTATCGTATACAAACGCTTTCATCAAACACCTCCTCGGTCAGGTAACTCCCCCGGGTAGCCCGGCTATCCGGGGCGGCTAATCCCCCCCGCGAAGCACAGCCGCCCGCAGTAAAGGGCGGCCCGCTCTCCCGCGGCGGGGGCAATTGGTAAAACTGCGGGTTGCTACAGATGACGGCGTGGGCTTGCGGCGCGCATAGCGCGCGCACGACCCGCTCCACCGGCGGCAACCGGCTGCCCGCGTCCAAAAACAAGGCTCCCAGCACCGCTTCCAGCGCCTCGCTCAACACGCCGGGGCGCTGGTGCAGGCCCCGCGCTGCCGCGGGGCGGCTGAGGCGGAGCACTTGGGGTAAGTCCAACTCGCGGGCTAGCTGCGCCAGAGTCTTGGCACAGACCAGTTCCGCGCGGAGGATACTCAGTTGTCCCGGTCCGAACTGCGGAAAGTCCTGGTATAACCAGTGCGTTACCGCCAGTTCCAACACCGCATCGCCCAGATGTTCCAGGCGTTCATAGTTGACGGGGCTGGCCGAACTGTGTGTCAGGGCCAGGGAAAGCAAGGCCGGGTCGGTAAAGGCATAGCCCAACCGCTGTTGCAAGGTCGTCAAGCCGGGCCCGTTCATCGCGCACCTCGCGGAGCAGCCCGGGCTTGAATCCGGGGGGCACGGGGAATTGTCAGATAAGGCATCCAACACCTCCTCAGGGGTTCAAGTGAACACCGGGGAGGACCGCGCAGCTCCGGGGGGAGCGCGCGGCCCCCCACGGGTGAGATAAGCAAAAGCGCCTGTGTGCAGAGAACACAGGCGCTTGCACGGAATTGAAGAAAACTAACTAACGGGCAGAACGCTCAGTCAAAGTCACCCGTCAAGCGGCCCAGACTGTGCCCCAGGAACGCCGTTTTGAGGCCCCCCAGGACAAACAGCCCGAGCAGCATGAGCAAGAGCCAGTACGGATTTCCGCCCTGGCGTGTGGTGAACGGTAACACGCGCGGTGCCTGTCCGAGGGCCCAGACCACTCCCGCAAGTCCCAACGCCAACCGCCCCAGCCGCCAAACGCTACCGCTCAGGCGGGCGCGCGGGCGGGGTGCTGCCGCGGAGACGGCGGACCGGGAGGCCCGGCGCCGATAGACACGGTTTATCTGAGACATCAGTGCCTCCTCCTGCGCTACTGCTGCTTGAGATCAGCCAGCAGGGCTTGCGCGGCGGACTCGGTGATGCCGTCCAGGGTCGCGCTGATCACATCGGCAGTGAACCCTTTACCCCGTAACAAGGCCGTGAGTAACCGCACGGTATTGTCCGGGGCCGGCGGGCTGGTATCGCGGGACACAGGCGGCTCGTCCGCACCGGGTGCGTCGCTGTCCGCCAGTTCCCCTTCCCCGTTTGGACCGGGGTTCCGCTGCCAGGCCGTGGCCCACTGCTTGTAGGCGGCCCATTCGGCTTCAATGGTATCGGCCAGGGCGTCGCCCACATAATCGCGGTCCGGATCGAAGTCCGCCGAGCGCAGGATGGGCGTCGCGCGGCTTTTCTGCTTGCCGCCGCGCAGCGTGGGTTCCCCCGCGTGCAACAGCAGCGCAAAAAACACGCTGGGCGCTTGCCCCTGCGTCCCCTTGCGCACTGCCTGCCGGTGCTCGCGCAACGCGGTAGACAGGTCCTTCGAGGCCATCCCTTTGACGGTGAGCATGACCGGGCCGCGGAAACCAGTTTCGGTTTCAACGAAGCCCAGGGCTTGCAGTTTGCCGCGCGCGCCTTCGACGAAGGTTTCCAGCCGGTTGCCGTCTTTGACCCACGCAAAGCGGGTCGCCAGCGGCACGAAGCGCAGCCAGTCGGTGAAAAACACCGCATTGGTAGCGCCATTGCTGAATACCAACGTGTGCGGCGTGGCCCCTTGCGGGGGTGCCCCCAGCGTTTCTACCTGGTCGGCAGAGAAGGCGAACCCCCCATTGGGTTTGCGGGGCTCGAGCGTGCCGCCATCATTGACATATTGAATGAACGGATACTCCGCGCTGGACTCCTCTTGGAGCAAGGCGGATGCTGTACGCGATTGCCAAGTCATAGCTAAACCTCCTGGTTGAATTTCAGATTGGAGTCATGGACTAACCTGCACCGGGAGGCGCGGCGGGATAGCGTTCCCCAAAGGGAAGCCGCCGCGCCTCCCTCGGGAATCACAACTACGTTGAACTGTGCTACAAACCTACGCTATGGTAGTCACAACAGCCAGGGCGTCTCTCGCGCCTGACTGATAGCGGCCAGGGTCAAGAGAGGCCCAAGACAAAAAGTGTAGGCAATTCTAACAAGTACACAGCCAGGGCGTCTCTCGCGCCTGACTGATAGCGGCCAGGGTCAAGAGAGGCCCAAGACAAAAAGTGTAGGCAATTCTAACAAGTACACAGCCAGGGCGTCTCTTGCGCCTGACTGATAGCGGCCAGGGTCAAGAGAGGCCCAAGACAAAAAGTGTCGGCAATTCTAACAAGTACACAGCCAGGGCGTCTCTCGCGCCTGACTGATAGCGGCCAGGGTCAAGAGAGGCCCAAGACAAAAAGTGTAGCAATTCTAGCAAATTCACAGCCAGGGCGTCTCTCGCGCCTGACTGATAGCGGCCAGGATCGAGAGAGGCCCGGGTTATCTCTCGCCGTGCGTGTGCTCAGCGGGCAGACCCGTGTTTTGCACAGCAGCAGCGAGATGCTGCTGTTAAATCCATCGTAAACACAAGGGCCGTACTGGGTACTCCATGTACCCAGTACGCTTTACATTGCATTTCTCGGCAGCTGCGGGCTGCTGGCCCGAAGTGTAATCCGGGTGCAGTCCCCGCGGCTGCCTTGCGCATTCAAAGAAAATATTGGATATGTTAAGGTTCTGCCCAAAATGCGCCGGGCATAGTTGCCCTGCGCCGGATGGAGGCCGTAGCCTCGGTATGAGTCTTGTCAATCAAGGCTCATGCCGCGACCGCGGGCGCCAGGCGCGCAAAAGCCCCACGCGGGGCAGCGGCGGACGTGGACAGACGGAATCTGTCAGGCGTGAAAACAGCAGCTGCCCCGGTGGGGCTACAAAGGCCCGCGTTAGAGCGCGGGATGGGTCAGGGTATGTGCATGGGAAAGAGCCAGGTATAGGTTAATTATAGCAAATAGGGGGGTATGGAGTCAAACTGATTTGGATGGTTTAAAGATGAGCGATGCTCCAATGATACTTTTTATCGAAAAAGTATCATTACGCTACGCCGATACTCAAGTATCATCCGGTATGCTCATCCAGAAGTACCAAGATTGCTCTGGTTATATAAAAGTATGGTAATAAAAGATCAATGTCATTAAGTTAAGGTTTGCCAGCCGTTCCCGAATAGTTCACGAATACACGAATGGGTGCAAGACCAAGTAAATTCGTGTATTCGTGGCCGAATTCGAGGACGGCAAGCGAGCGCAATGTTCTTAACTTAATGACATTGAATAAAAGATTGAAGCAACATCGAGAGATTTACGGCACTTCAATGTGTATCGAATCCTCTCATGGGGTTTTGTGCTTTATGAAATCTAAGGTTATACTAATAGTGGATTCCGAGCTACAATGATGACCTACAAAGCAATTGGTTCGATTCGATGTGCTAAAGCACCATTTCTAGAGGTAAATAACAATGACAATAGGGGATTTTGTGGTAGCCAAAGGACAAGATGTAGATCCTTTCTTTCAAGAAGTTGCTTTGATGAAGCAATTGATTCTCGAACGGACGCATCCGCTAGAACTTCTACGCGAACTTATTTCCAACGCTGGCGCAAAAGAGGTAGGGGCCAGTAATATCCAGATCACCTATTATGTACACCCCAAATATGGGCACGCTTTCGAAATCAGTGATGATGGGTGCGGGATGAATTTCACCAATAACCCACAGCTCCCTGGACGGTTGGATCGGTTTTTAGGTTTGGGATTGTCAGCTATTGTAGGGTTGCAAGCAGATGAATTTGCCTGGAAGGGCTTGGGGTCAAAAATGGCTTATCATTCACGCCGTTTGGAAATCAAGACCTGCAATGGAAGGAATGCTTATCAGGTTACAGTGAATGAACCGTGGCAGACTATCGAAAATGGCAAAAAACCACGCCCAAATGTATCAGAGTTACCTGCGAATGTGCTGAAACAAGGCACGAGCATTGAAGTTTATGGACATCCTCCGCATCGTCTGGAACAACCTTTCACTTTCGAGGAGATTCGTGATTATCTTACCCATCGCTCGTTTGTGGGGTTTACACGCGAGCGTTTAACCCCTCCAACCATCATACTGACCGTACAAGGACGCACTGAATCTTTATCCTTCGGTTTTCCTGAGTTTCAAAACTTGCCCGTCGTAGCGCCAGAGGGGACCGTTGTTATTAACCCTCCCGTGGCCGTCACCCGCAACCTACCTGGCACAAATCAAGCGCTTCAAGTGGCGTTAAAAGGTTTCTATACCTGGGACGAGCGCGACTATGAGCTGGCAGATGTTCATTACAATACAGGATTAATTCTCTCGGTGCGAGGTATCCCCTATTTTTCTCTTGACTTACGCGGACTGGGGAGCGGCGAGCTGGCTGTAGCGCGCCCAGGCGTCGGTAAATGCTGTCTAGTGGTTGAATGCGATGCCATCCAAACGGAGATGAATATCTCCCGTAGCGGGCTGGTTGATTCCGCGCTAAGCCAGCATTTCAAGAAGCTGGTAGGAGAAGCCATCCAAAAAGTTGAGAAATCAGAGCAGCACCGTGTTTTTCGCATGGTGCCTCAACGACGTAAAGAACGCAAAGGGGCGCAAGAGCTAAAGCACCGCAAGCAGGATCTGGAAAAGTCGGAGCAGGCCTGGGTCTACTGGCAACCGGATGAACACTCTGAACCCAGGCGCATTTTTCGCGAACCGGAGAATGAAACAGATACACTGGCCGTCCTGTGGAAGCTAGAAGCTCTGGGTGCGTTACCTTTTGCGAACTTTGAGACACTGGCTTATTCTGGTCAGGGTGCCGATCTGGTAGTGCATTTCCAGGAAGACGAAACCAGTAATCCTGAACGTTACGCCACAATGGAAGCCGAATACCGTTTCTTCAATTTCCAGGCGCATCAACACCTGATTCCACAGTTCCCAACCGTGTTGTGTTGGGAGGTTAATCCCAAACCCAAACTCTCGGTGCAAAGAACATCGAAACTTTACAAGTTTGTTGTGCATTTGGAGGAGACCACGCTGCGGATTTACGCGTTGAAGCATATACCAGGTGTCTTCGTCGCTACGGAAGAAGATATGAGGCGCAAGCGCGCCAACCGCACCTGGGCCAGTAACCTATAGCCGATGGCTATGGACAGATAATCAAGGAGCCCATACCATGACCGAACTGATCTGGGAAGGTAAATACGACTTTCACGGCAAGCGCGTGGCCCCGCTGCGAGTGCGCCTGCCGTTTCAGACGGTGGAGACGGTGAACGAGAGTGCGCAGGAGCGCCAGATGGCGTTGGACTTGTTCAGCGCGGGGCGGCCCACAGAATGGCGCAACCGCTTAATTTGGGGCGACAAGAAGTATGTGCTGCCCTCTCTGCTCGATGAGTTTGCCGGGCAGGTGAATCTGATTTACATTGACCCGCCCTTCAACGTGGGGGCGGATTTTTCCTTTACCACGACGATCCCCGAATCCCCCGACGATGCGGACGCGCCGGCGACCTCGTTTGTGAAAGAGCCGAGCATCCTGGAGCAGAAAGCCTACCGCGACACCTGGGGCCGCGGGTTGGATTCGTACTTGCAGTGGTTCTACGAGACCGCCGCCCTGCTCCGCGAACTGCTGGCGGAGGATGGGAGTATTTATGTGCATTTGGACTGGCATGTAGGGCATTATGCGAAGGCTGTTTTGGATGAAGTATTTGGAATAGATAATTTCAAAAATGAGATTGTTTGGAAAAGGTCAGCTATTGCTACAAATGTGACTACTCAATGGCGGAATAGCCATGATACCATTCTTTTCTATTCAAAATCCATGCAGAATGTTTTCAATGTTCAATATGGAGAGTATTCCGAATCATCAAAACGCCACTATAATAAACATGATGAAAGAGGGTGTTTTCGTACAGTTCCTTTAATGGCAAGTGGAAGAACGGCTGGTGTTTCAGGTCAACCATGGAGAGGAATAGATGTTAGTAATAGGGGCAAAAATGGTATGCACTGGCTTAAAAACCCAGATGAATTAGAACGATTAGATACAGAGGGGTTAATTTATTGGAATTCCGAAGGTGTTCCCGAATTAAAATATTATCTTCATGAGGCAAAAGGCGTTTATGTACCCGATTTCTGGGCTGATATTAACGTAATAAACTCGATGGGTTCTGAATCGGTTGGTTACGATACCCAAAAACCTGAAGCGCTCCTCGAACGTATCCTCAACGCCTCCTCCAATCCCAGTGACCTCGTCCTCGACTGTTTCTGCGGCTCCGGCACAACCCCCGCCGTCGCCGAAAAACTCGGTCGCCGCTGGATAGCCTGCGACCTGGGGCGCTTCGCCATCCACACCACGCGCAAGCGCCTGCTCGGCATCCCCGGCGTCAAACCCTTCGTCGTCCAAAACCTCGGCAAATACGAGCGCCAGGCGTGGCAACAGGCGGAGTTTGCGAGTGAGCGAGACGGCGCGGCGGCCCAAAATCCACAATCTAAAACCCAAAATCAGCAGGTGCAGGCGTATCGCCGCTTCATTCTCGAGCTCTACCAGGCGCAGCCTCTCCACGGCTACGCCTGGCTGCACGGCGTCAAGAGCGGGCGGATGGTGCATGTGGGCGCGGTGGATGCGCCGGTTTGCCCCGGCGATGTGACGCAGATCGCGCTGGAGTTCCGCAAGGCGATGGGCAGCGGCAAAGACGCCCCCACCGTCAACGGGGTGGACATCCTGGGGTGGGATTTCGCCTTCGAGCTCAACGAGATCGCCAAACAGCAGGCCACGCTCGCCAACCTCAACGTGCGCTTTGTGCGCATCCCGCGCGAAGTGCTGGAGAAGAAAGCCGTGGAGCAGGGCGACATCAAATTCTTCGAGCTGGCCGCGCTGGCGGTGGACGTGGGGCAAACCGGGCGCGGCGTCACGCTCCGCCTCAGCGATTTCGTCATCCCGCCGGACGATGTCCCCGCCGACGTGCAGGCCGCCATCACGCACTGGTCGCAGTGGATTGATTACTGGGCGGTGGATTGGGACAACCACGATGACACGTTCCACAATCTGTGGCAGACCTATCGCACGCGCAAAGACAAAACGCTGACGCTGAGCGCGGCCCACACCTACGACGCGCCCGGCGTGTACCGCATCATGGTCAAGGTGATTGATATTCTGGGGAATGACACCACGAAGACCTTGCGGGTGGAGGTGGAATAATATGCCCCGCAAGAAACGCGCCGATCCGGCTCAGATTTCGCTGCTGGAACTCTCGCTCAAAACCGCGCCGTGCGTGCCCGCGATCCGCGAGGCGGTGCGCGCCTGGCGCGAGGACGGCAAATATCCCGGCGCAACGCCGACCAGCCGCGTGTTGCTCAACCACTGGTTCCGCGCGGATCACCGCCTGCCCAATGGGCGACCCTTCCGCTATTACCCGTTCCAGCGCGAAGCCATCGAAACGCTCATTTACCTCTACGAGGTTGCCCAGGTGCGGCGGCACAAGGATCTCATCGAGACCTACGCGCAGGTCCCCGCCGAAGAGCAGTTGCGCTTGCTGCAATACGATGCTTTCCCCCGCTATTGCGTCAAAATGGCGACGGGCAGCGGCAAGACCAAAGTGCTCGCGCTCGCCATTGCCTGGCAATACTTCAACGCCGTGTTAGAGGATGCGACGCAGTACGCTGCGACCAGCCTGCTCATCGCGCCCAACGTTATCGTCTACGAGCGGCTGGTGACGGATTTCGCCGCCGGGCGCATCTTCAAGGTGGATCCGGTCATCCCGCCGGAATTCCAGCTCCTCTGGGACCTGGATTGCTACCTGCGCGGCGAGGGGGAGCGGGTGGCTTCGAGCGGCGCGCTCTACCTCACCAACATCCAACAGCTCTATGAGCGCGCGGAGCCGGCGGCGGATGACGAGCCAGAGGCGATGACGGCCATGCTCGGCCCTAAGCCGCCAACGGCGCTCACGCAGGTGGAAGGCTTCGACGTGCGTATTTTGCGGCGCGGCGGGCCGGTCTTCGTCGCCAACGATGAGGCGCATCACACCCACGACGAGGAGAGCGAGTGGAACAAGACGATCCGCCGTCTCCATGCAGAGTTGGGCGAAAATAGCGTGATCCAATTGGATGTTTCGGCCACGCCGCGCTACAGCAAGGGATCGCTGTTCACCTGGACCGTCTTCGATTACCCACTCAAACAGGCCATCCTCGATAGCATCGTCAAGCGGCCCATCAAGGGCGTCGCCAAAGGCATGGGCGAAGCCGCTTCTGACATTGCCAGCACGCGCTACCAGGCGTATCTCACCGCCGGGGTAGAGCGTTGGCGCGAGTACCGCGATCAACTGACGCCGCTCCAGCGCAAGCCGGTCTTGTTCATCATGCTGAACAGCACCAAAGATGCCGATGAGGTGACCGATTATCTGCGCTCCAAATATCCCGCCGAGTTTGCCGGGGAGCGCTTGCTCGTCATCCACACTGACCGCGCGGGCGAAGTCTCCAAGCGCGATATCGAGGCGGCGCGCGTGGCTTCCCGCGAGATTGATCTGCCCGATAATCCCATCCATGCGATTGTCAGCGTGCTGATGCTGCGCGAGGGCTGGGACGTGCAGAACGTGACGGTGGTGGTGGGCCTGCGGCCCTATAGCGCCAAGGCCAATATCCTGCCGGAGCAAACCGTCGGGCGCGGGCTACGGCTCATGTTCCGGGGCAATCAGCCCGGTGTCCCGGCCTTCAGCGAGCGGGTGGACATCATCGGCAACCAGGCGTTCATCGAGTTTGTCGAGCAGTTGGAGCGCGATGAGGATCTGGAATTCGAGACTGTGGACCTGGACAAGGACAAGGTTGTCATCGAGACTATCCATCCCGATCCGCAGAAACTGGCCTACGATATTGCCATCCCCATCCTCAGCCCCATCCTCACGCGCAAGCGCACGCTGCGCGAGGAAATCGAAACGCTGAATGTAGCCGCGTTCCAGACGCCGGTGTTGCCCAAAAAGGCAGGGGACGCCGCCGCGCAGGATTTCAAGTATGAGGGTTACGATCTCATCACGTTGGAGAAACTGGTGGAGCGTGATTACAGTATCCCCCAGGTGCAAACCTCACAAGAAGTACTTTCGTTCTATGCCAAGCGTATCGCCGCGGATCTCAAACTGCCCTCGCAATTTGCCGCATTGGTGCCTAAAGTCCGTGAATTTCTGGCCGACTACGCTTTCGGCGAACCGGTTGATCTGGATGATCCGATCATGATTAAGGCGATCACGCATCCCATTGTGCAACACGTTACCGTTAAAGCCTTCCTGACCGCCCTGCGCACAGCGATTGTCGAGGAGCAGCAGCCGGAACTGCTCGAAGCCGGGCGGCTACTCTCCACCACGCCGGGTTTCCCCTGGTCGCGCCCCACGCTGACGGCGACGCGCACCGTGTTCAACCTCGTCGCTGCCGATAACGAGTTCGAGAAGAGCTTTGCGCTGTTCCTGGAAAAAGCGCCCGATGTGGCGCGCTTTGCCAAACTGCCAGAGCGTTTCGGTTTCAGCATTCCCTATACCGACAACGTGGCGAACCTGCGTTATTACGAGCCGGATTTCGTCGCCGTCACCAGCGACGGCGTGCATCATCTCATCGAAACCAAAGGCCGTGAAGACCTTACCGTTGCGCCCAAGAATCGCGCTGCTGTGCTGTGGTGCGAGAACGCCACGCAACTCACCGAGGTCGAATGGCGGTACCAAATCGTTCATCAAAAAGAGTATGAACAATTACATCCCGATGAATTTGCCGATCTGATCGCGCTGGAGCCGGTTATCGTAGGGTAAAGCAAATGTATGTCATTATAGAAGTTTTGAAAAGGCTGCGGATCCTTTTCAACGGTAATCCCCAATATAGCAAGTATGGCTATCATATAACCGAATTCACTGTTCCATACTATTCAGGAGCCATCGCAGATGATTATTCACTATACGCTGAGCACATTTGTCAATGCGGGTCCCTTGAACGAGGATGATCTGTTTACTGACATTACCGGAAAGATCATGGAAGTTACCCCTCACTCCACGGATACGGACGCGGACAACGTAGCCGGGGAAATCACCGCCTGTTATGTAGATGTTGAAGCTGCGATTGATAATGAGGTAAACATTTGGGATGTCTTCGATGCCGCGGGCGAGGGGTCCCGCGGGCTACTCCCCTACTACGACCTGCTCTACGATGCCAACGGGGAGCTCCAAGGCACGCTGTCCGAACAGGTCAGGGGAGAAAACGTCTTGATTATCCAACACCTGAGCATTGTGCCGGCTTTCCAGGGGTACAAGATGGGTCTGGCCGCGCTCTGGGAGACGATTCGGCGGTTTGGACACGGCTGTAGCCTGGTGCTGCTCACCGCCCAACCCCTGAATGCCGCGCAACTGACACCCGCAGAGTTGGAAACCGCCAGGGCCGGGCTAATCCGCTATTATCAACGCCTGGGCTTCCGCGGCCCGGTAGGCGCTCACATCCTCTACCTGGATTTGGACCGTAAATGTCCCACATTGCTTGCAGCCGGCTATCAGGACATCCCCTGAGCGCCGTCGCGCGGGCAGATTAACCACACCGCCCCCACGAGAACTGGCGTGGGGGCGGCACACTGCACCAAGACGGGTTACAAAACTACGCTGCGGACGGCGCTGCGGGCCGACTTGCTTCGCGCTCCTCCTTCCGGCCCAACCACCGCCACTGCGTTGCCACCACCTCGACCTTGGCCTGCTGCACAAACCCCGTGCCCGCCTTGGGCAACGCGGGGTGTTCCCCGGCGCTCCAGCCTTCAGCGCGGCGCAACAGGTGAACCAGGCTCTCCCGCGTATCGCGCTGCTGCAAGAACCCGGCCACTTCCACCTGGTCGCCCGGCTGCCACGCGGGCGCGCGGCCCACGGCCTGCGGGAAACACACGTCAATCGCATCGAAGTTCTTGCCGTCAGGATTCGGCAACATCCCCGGCTGGCGGGGAATCAACATCCGGTAGACCGTCGTCTGATCCGGCGACACCCGCCGCCGCACCACCACCCCCGAAAGCGAAATGTTATTCATCGTTCACACTCCTTGTGCATAGAATAATTCTTTGAAACTGGTTGCTGGTTACTGGTTTTAAGGCGGACTGCGTATTGCGTAACCAGCGCCGCCTTTACGCAGTACGTCCTACGGAATTAAGATAGATTGCGCTTCGATGACCGGAATCGCCAAACCCGGCGTGAAACTGCCGCAGGGCACCCCGTGCGCATCGGCGCCGGCCGTCTCCGCAGCGGCCCAGGGGGTCAGCGGGTGATAGCCCAACCCCCGCAAATCATACACACACCACGCGCCCTGTTGCTCACCGGGACACCCAAACAGCGGCCCGGTGACCGGGCGCCACTGCCATTCCGTGCAGACTTCCAGTTGGTAATGCTCCGCCTCCGCACACGTCTGGTAAGGCTGGCCCAGCGGCGGCTCCGCGCGGTAGAAGCAGGGCCCCCACTCGCGGCGGGTGCAGTGCAGTTCATCATATTTCCACGTCCACAGCGGATACCACCAGGTCTGCACACTGCCCTGATACGCGGGCATATCCCAGCCGGCCACCCGCTCATCACAGGCACACGCGCGGTCTTGACAGGCTGGATTCCAGCGCGGGCCATTGGCGATGAGGCCATACGACGAGGTCTCGAAGGTGTGCTGTAAGACGTAGCCCTCCGCCGCGCCCGCCGCATTCCAGGCGCGCTCTTCCACTGTGACCCGCACCTCATACGGTGGCGTGTAGCCGTACACGGCCGGGCCGCCCAGCTGCCAGCGCTGCCAGGCCACGCCCAGTTGCAGATTAACCCGCGTGCCGGCGCTGGGTGCGCCGATAGGGGCCGGGCACGCGGGGACATCCCCCAGCCGACTATACGCCGCGCCCGGCTGGACCTGACAGGGGAAGGCGCGGCCCGCTGAGAACTGCTCGACGCGCTGCGGCGCCCCCGTGTACCAGAGGGTAGTGGGCAACCCCACCAGCGCGCGCGGCCAGGGATGGCGCAGCACTTGCGCGGGCGGGATCTGCACCTGCACGCGCAAATCCCATTGCCAGTCGTCGCAGGTCTGATCCAGGCCGCCGGGGTACACGTCCGGCACATCCGCGCACGGCCACTGCGACGGGTCGCCCGCGCCGGGCGTAGGACGCGGCGTAGGCGTTACCAGGTCGCACTCGCCCGCCGCCGCGCAGCGCGCGCGCACCAGATAACACTGTCCGCCGGGCACACACCACCAGAGCACCACCGCCCACCCGTGCGGGCAACCGAGCAGCACCGCATCACACGCGCTAGTATAGTAGCCGGCTCCGGGCAGCCCCGGCGGGGGCGCGGGCGTGGGCGGCGGCGGCGCGGGGGTTCCGGGCGGCCCCGGCGGGTCCCCCGGCCCGGGCGGCGGGGTGGGGGCCGGCGGGCCGGGCGGGGTGGTGCCGCCGCTACCGCCGCCGCCGTCATCCTGGGTTTGGCACAGGAAACAGCCGCTCGCCGGCGTCCCGCAACAGCCATTGGCCGGCGGCGTACAACACGCGCCCACCGGCGCGGCACCGGCCCAGTGCCACAGCCCCACCAACAGCGCCGTCACCAGCGCCCAAATCAGTAAGCGCACCCACCAGCGCGTCATCGGCGGGTGCCTACCAGCCTGGCGGCGGCGCGGGCAGCGGGGTAATCTCCCAGCCGCACAAGCGCCACGCGCCGTCAAGATCACGTTGGAAATCCGCCGTGATGAGATTGTCGCGGGCGTCAACCTGGTGGTCGGCCAGCGGCGTCAGACACGGCGCGCTGTCCGGGACGCACAAGGCCGGGTCCAGCAGCAACACCGCCTGAATGCCCAGCACCGCCTGCGTGAGGCGGCAGGCGTCCGGGGCGGCGCAACTGAGGGGATTCTCCGGCCCTAACGCGGTATAGACGAAGACGAAATCGCTGTGTAAGGGGGGCCAGGCATAGTCCGGGGCCAGCTGCGCTTGCGCGGCGGCGGTCTGCGCGGCGCGGTCATAGGCGCGCAACGTCGCCGCATCGGCGGATAACACCCGCGCGCGGGGTAAGAGCGCGGCAAAGGCGGCGCGCACGGCGGCCTGCTCCGCCGCGGCGGGCGTGGCCGGGGCGCTGCCCGCCACTGGCGGGGGCGGCGACGCAGTCGCCAGGAGCGCCGGCGTCAGGCGCGGGTCAGGCGCTGCGGCCGGGGCCACGCGCGGCGCGGTAAGCTGCTGATACACCCGGCTCCCGCACGCGCCCAACACGCCTGTGAAGATGAGCAAGACTGCTCCCAAAATCAAAGCCGTGGATTTGAGTTTCATGGTTTCCTCCTTGTCCGTAGTCAGATAGTCTTTAGTCGGATAATCAAGCGTGCGCTTGCTGATGCGTGGATGCGTTTTTTCGCTGACTCGCCTGCTCGCTCACTCGCCCTCGAGCAGCGCGCCCCACGCGGGGCGGGCGCGGCCGCGCACCGTCACACGCACCGGCGGGCCATTGACCAGCACTACCGGGTGTAACGTAGCCTGGCAGATGAGTTCCACCTGGTTGGCCCAGATCTGCGGCGTCCCGCAAGTGATCGGACCGCGCGCGTTGGGCGCGGCGAAGGCTTGCGCGACTGCGGCGGCCTGCGGGGTCAAGGCCACGCGCCCGGTGCGCAGGTACAGCGCCGTATCAAGTTCCTGCGCGGCGGCGTGCGCGGCGCTATCGGCGGCCAATTGCGCCAGGCGGTAGGCGCGGTACATGAGGCCGCCTTCGATGAGGATGCCCGCCATGAGCAGCAAAAGCGGTAGCAGAATCAGCAACCACACGAGCACCTGGCCGCGCTCATCTTGCAAGCAGGTTGCGAGCGGTGACCGCTGACTGCTGTCAGTTACTTGCAATGGCGCGGGGCAGGGCGCTGCTGCCGTCGGCGGTCGTCCGTCGTCCGTCATCCGCCTCATTGCCACCGCGACTTCCAGCGCTGCACGCGGAACGTAGCTTGCTGCCACACGGACACCCGCTCCCCGCCGAACAGCAGCGGGGCCAGCGGGATGTCGCCCACTGGTACGGCCACCCCCACGCGGTTGGTCACGGCCCCACCGCGCTGCCAGCCCGCCGCCTGGAGTTGCCAGGTCGCGGCCGTCGCGTCCAGGCCGCTGGCGGTCAGATTCCCGGCCGTCGCGCGGGCGGCTTGATACGCCGCCTGATACGGATTGAGGCTCTCCGCCGCGAAGCGTCCCCCGCTGAAAGCCGCCTGGTCTACGGCCAGGGCCACGAAGAGCACCCGCCCAAAGCCCAACACGGCGGCCAGGATTAACATGAGCACCGGCAGCGCCAGGAGCATTTCCAAAGCGGCTTGCCCGCGTTCATCCGGGTAGCGCCGGGCCCCGCGCCTCATTCGAAGGCGCCCGCCGCCGGCGGCCCGGCATAGAACTGTTCCCAGCGGGTGAACGCGCCCGCCGTGATTTCTGGCGCGGCCAGGTCCCACAGCAGCAACTCCGGCCCCGGATAGCGCGCGGTCGCCTGGACGCCACGCTGGAGGGTGAGGTGGGAGACCGTCGTGTGCGCGCCGAAGTCCACATTGCTCCCGGCCATAAAGCGCGCCGCCCCGGCGGCCCCGGCGGCCAAGGCATTGGCTTTGCCGGCCAGCGTGGTCACTTCTTGCGCGTAGGCCGCGTGATTCAGGCGGACCCAGTACGTCCAGCCGATGCCGAGGATGGCGCCGGTCAAAAACAGAAAGACCGGCAGCACCAACAACATTTCCAACAAGGCTTGCCCGCGCTCACTCTGGCGCGCAGGCGGGGGAGAAATTTGGGTCATCGGGATACCTCCTTCAGGGGAGCGGGCGCCGGTGGCCGGCGCCCGCTCTGGTTAAGTCAGGGCGCAGAAATACTCAGGGAATTGACACTGGTGGTCGCCTCCCCGTACTTGCCCTGCACGGCGCGATACAGCGCCAACACCGCCGCCGCCACGACAAACACGCCGGCGATGGCGATAATATACTCCAACAGCCCTTGCCCTTCTTCGCGGGCGAGCGCTGTCCGTATCCGCCCCTGGCATACCGCGGCCCAGCGCCGCGCTACCGGGTGGGCAGTGGCCTGGCAATACCGGCGGAGCACCGCCTGCTCCAGGCCCGCTACTCGTAACGTCCATCTCATAAGCGTTGGTCAAAACCTCCTATTGGTGAAATTAAAACCTGAGTCGAAGCAGCTGGGGCGCGCTACTCCCCGTCGTACTAGCGCCACACCCCCTCCGGTAGATTTTGCGCCCCCGCGGCGCGGCTTACCACCCGCCGCCCGCGCCCAGGCTGGCAAAGGCGCGCAGGGCGCCCGGCGCGGCCAACACCAACAGCGTGGCGAGGATGGCGAAAAACGCCGGCACGATCATCAAGACCGTGTTGCGATAGCCCCGCGCCGTGATGCGTTGGGTCAGTTCCGCGCGCAGCTCTGCCGCCAGGGCGCGCAGCGCTTCGCTGACGCCGCCGCCCAGCCGTGTCGCGGTCTTGAGCAGCGTGGCAAACGGCAGCAGCGGCGGCAGATGGCCGTTGGTTTCCAAGAGGGCTTCTACCCCGGCCACCAAATCGCCGCTCACGTCGTAATGCGCCGCCACCTCCCGTAACTCGGCCACGAACACGCCGCCGGGCCGCTGGGCCAACTCGTGGATGGCGTAGGGCAAGGGATAGCCCGCCGCCAGGAAATTCGCCAGCCGGTCAAGCGCGGACGCCATATCGGCCACCATGCGATCATCGCGGTGCGCGATTTGGCTGCGCAGATCCCCGACCGGCAGAAACCCGCCCAGCGCGCCCAGCCCCACGGCCAACCCCACCGCCAGGGTAAGCGGCAGCTCGCCCAGCAGCGCCAGCAAGAGGCCCCCGCCCAGCCCCAGCCCGGCCAGCAGCGTCGCGCTTGCCAGGCAATAGGCATAGAAAGTGCGGACATCGGGATAGAGCGCGCCCGCGCGTTGCCACAGCCCGGCCTGCTGGAGGCGAGTCTCTATGTCCGGCGCATTGCGGCGCTGCAATAGCCCTTCCGCCCACGCGCCAAAGAGCCGGTCTACCAGCGGGCGCTGGGCCAGTCCCCGGTCCGGTAGCCCCAGCGCCCGCGGCGCGCGGCGCTGGCCGGCGGTGACCAGCAAGCCGGTCCCCAGGGCGGCCAGGCCCGCCCACCACCAGTGCGCCGCGGTCATCGGCCCCCCCCTTGGGCTTCCAGATCCAGGCCCGCGCGGGCGATTTTCTGCGCCAGCAGATAGGCCAGGCCGGAAAAGATAATCGCCACTGCCAGCACCAGCTGCCCTTCCAGGGTGGCGTAGAAACCGCCCTCGTATTGCGCCATGCCCACCTTGAGCAGGATCAAGAAGCCGAACGGCGCTACTGCGACAATCGCCCCCTCTAGTTGGGGCTGCGTTTGCCGGGCGCGGATTTCGTTCTGAATCTGGATGACGCCGTGCATGAGGCTCTGCAAGCCCTGGAGCACGCTCTTGAGTTTGCCGCCCTGCTGCTCGCGCACCGCCAGGGCTTCGGCCAGCATGTCGAAATAGGGGTTAGCGCGACGCTCAGCCACCTGATACACCGCGTCGCTGATGCTGGTGCCGGTCTGCAAAGCGGTGACCACCTGCACGAAATCGCTGCGCACGGGTTCCAGCATATAGGGCGTGGCTTCCTGCAAGGCCGCGTTGAGATTGGGATTGGCCGTGTAGGCGCGGAGCAGCGTCTCAATGGCCTTGTCCAGCGCCAGTAGATACGCACGCCGGTAGCGCGCCAGTTTCGCGGCCCACACCTGCCAGTAAATCACCGGCCCGCTCAGGAGCACGACCGCCGCCAGCACCGTCGGCCCCAGCACCAGCAGCGCTCCCCCGGCCAACCCCGCGCCAATCGCCAGGCCCGTCAGCAAGAACTCGCGGGCCGTCACGGGTACCTCCGCAGCTTGCAAGCGGGCGTCCAGCCGCGCCAGCAGTCCGGACTGCGTCACCGGGGCCACGCGCACATAGGCGCGGGTCGTAGCGGCCAGCCAGGCCAGCCATACCCCGGCCGCAGCCAGAGCCGCCCAAAACCAGACTGTAGTAGCTAAAGTCATGAATCTAATGCCTCCCTTCGGTAAATATGAGCCTGCCCCTGTCCCTACCCCGCGCCCCTCAGCGCGTCCGCCGCACCGGAAACCAGGCCACCGTCCAGGTAGCGGCCGGACTGCCCAAGCCGCTGGCCGCATCCGTAGCCGTGGCCTGCCAGGTCCCCCGGCAAGCCGTGCCGAACCACCCCTCGCCGCTGCTCAGCGCGTCCAGGGTCCACGCCCCAGCCGCGTCCGCGGTGACCAGATAGGTGTGCCGGCCGCACCCGGCGGGCCCCGCCACCTGCACCGTGACCGCGCCCTGGGGCGTGTAACCCGTCCCGCGCAGCACTTGGGTCGGCTGGCCCACCTGCGGGCCATACCAGACCAGCCAGGGATACTCCCGGGTGAGCGTCGGGGCCAGCGCATAGGCGGTCCACGTCCAGACCCGCAGATAATCCGTCTCCGGGCTGCTCCAATAGCCAGGGCCATAAGCGCCCTCGGGCCCGGTGAAATACAGCGGATGCCCCAGGCGCACCGCTTGCGGGCGCAGCGCCGCCGTCACGGTATACGTCGCCGTGGGCGGCCCGGCATACGGCTGCGTTCCGGGGGGCTGCGCTGCCGTGCGGAAGACTCGCATGACCCACTGGTGTGTCGCCGCGGTATACTCCCAGCGCACGATATGCCAGTGGGTGGTCGCCGGGATTTCCAGGTAGTCCTGGCCGAACAGCCCGATATACAGGGTATGTGCATTGCCCGCGCCGTGGACGCCCCAGTAGCCCGGGGGCGGCGCTACCGGACAGGCCGGCGCATTCTGGTGATGGCCCTGCACCCCGTCGTAGCATTGCCGTTCGCCGTGATAGGGGCTGGGCAGCAACACCAGCGGATCATTGCCATACCCGGCATAGGCGGCCAGCCGCACGCGGGTTTCGATAGCGAGATTGCCGCTGCTGGGCAAGAGATCGTTGCGCCACAGCAAACCGGTCGTGCGATACTGAGTCGTGGCGCTGGCGGGCAGCAGGCGCACGGTGTCCCCAGTGCAGCTATAAGTCGCCGCGCCCCAGCCATCCTGCCACTGCCACCCCGCGCCACACGCGGGGCCGGTGAACTCGGCCTGGGCATACAGCGTATACGTCCGCCCGGTGGCGGGCGCGGGCGCGGCATCCGCGCGCAGCCCGCCCAGGAGCAGCAAGAGGAGCCCGCCCCATAGCCAGCGTCGCCCCGGCTTCATGGCGCGGTCACCAGTTCCGCCGCGGCGAACACATGGAGCCGTGCCGGCGCGTTCCCGTTCACCCACCCGTAGAACCCGGGGGTGCGCGGCAGCGTCAGATAGACCGCTACCGCCGGGGCCGTCGGCGTCCAGTCGCCTGGCGGCTGGGCCGCGTGCGGGACGGGTGGATAGCCGGGATAGGTTAACATTCCGGGCGTGGGATGGACGCGAATAACGTATGTCGCGCCGCTGAGCTGCCCACGCGCGGCCAGGGCCGTTTCCAGCGTCGTGCCCGCCGCCATCTCCGCCACCAGCGGGTGCAATGCCGGCACCCCGGTCGCCACATACGCGCCATAGTCGCGGCCTTGCGCCACCCCCGCCAGGGCCGCCGCCTCGGCCACGCGGTACGCCCAACTGCGGGTCGCCCAGCTCTGCGCCAGGTCGAGCAGTCCGGCCAGCAGGAGCACCAGTACCAGCAGGCTCAGCGCGGCGGCCAGGGTTGCTTGCCCGTCCGCCTGCCGCGGGGGCCGCCCCGGCCCCCCGCAGTGCGCGTCGGGAGCCCCAGACCGGTCGCGGCCCCCCGCCGGTAAGAACCCCACGCCCATTAGGGGCCCCCCAATTGGTGAAACATAGCGCGCTCCTTCCAAAATTAGCGTCCTCCGCGCATCACGGATAGCGTTCCAGGATGGCCCACTGCGTGCTGGTCAATGTCCGCGGCGCGGCTGCCGCAAAAGGTAATTGCCCCGAGAACGGTACGCTGCACGTCACGGCAAACGGCGTGCCAAAGGCTAATCCGGTAGGCACTACCGGAACGCCCGCCGCCGTCACCTGGCACGTTACCGGCCCTACCGGGCCCAGCAACGCGCCATCTACGCCAGCCTGCACCCGGATTAAGGCGCTCTCCCACGCGCCGGGGTCTAGCGCGATGTGGCGCGCCGCGGTTGCCGTCGCCGTGTCCAGCGCGTGCCGCGCGCCGACCCCCTGGGTCAAACGCAGCCCGCCCCACACCAACGGGACAAGCAGGAGCAGCACCACCAGCATCTCGATCCCGGCCTGCCCGCGTTCGTCAGGGCCGCGCGCCTTCACCAAATGCCTCCCAGGCGCAGGGCCAGATAGCCCAGCGTCCCCAGCGCCAGCCACGGCACGGTCGGGTGCGTCCCCACCGCGCCCGTGCGGGCCGGAAACTCCCCCCGCAGCGCCGCGTGCAGGACCGCCTGCAAGACCCAGGGGGTGGTCAGGCCATCCCGGCGCAGCACGGCCAGGCCGCTGCCCACCGTCACGGCGAGCCCCAGCGCGCCGAGGAGCCGCGCATCGGGAAAGACCGCCAGCAACGTGGCGAAAATTTTGCCATCGCCCGCGCCCCAGATGCCCAATAAGGTAAGCAGCAAAGCGGCAAACCAACTGCCCACGAGCACCTGCGTCTCCGGCCCCCCCAGCCCCAGGCCGAGCGCGGCCACGCCCGCCGGGAGCGTGGCCCAGCGCGTGTCCGACAACACCAGCATCGCTAACGCCGCCGTCACCGCTACCCCGCCGGGCCAGACTGCCCCATCCGGGGGCCACAGCCCCACGCGGAGCAGGCCCACGAGTACCAGCGGGATAGCCGTGCCTTTCGCGGAGACTGCGCCGGTGCGCGCGTCACTCCAGGCCAACGGCGCCAACCAGCCCAGCACCACCAGGGCGCCCAGCGGCAACCCGCACGCGACCACTTCAGAGTGCATCGTGATACTCCCGCAATTTAAGCGCCAACGTCGCGTGGATTTGCCAGAGCAGCCCGCCCAGCACGCCCACCACAATGGCCGCTACGACCAACCATTCCACCGCGCTTTGCGCGCGCGTGCCCTGTAAAAAGCGCATAGTGCCTCCCTCCAACTGCAAAAAAGTAATGGTTACCTAAGCGGGCAGGGCAGGCTGCCCGCAGGTCCGGGCTGGCCTTACGGGCTAGTCGGCGCGGGAATCCCCGCGATCCACCCGTTGGTCAGCCCCCCCTGGACTTTACTGGAATGCGCAATGGTGTAGATCATCGAACCCACCACGCTCACCACCAGAATCAAGCCCACAATCCATTCAACCGTATCGCCGGCGTGTGTACCGGTAAGAAAACGCATCGTCACCCTCCTTGAAATTTGAATTAACGCCCGCCATCACGGGCCGGCCCCGGCTAACCAGGTGAGGATCAGGCACCCCAGGCTGCCCGCCAGGAGCACCCCCACCACCCATTCGGCCAGCTGGCCCGCGTGTTGGCCTCGCAGAAATCGCATCTGGCTTTCCCTTTCCCCAGCCCCGGGAGGTTACCGCCCCAGCCCCGGACCCGCGCCTGCCAGCGTGTCCAAGAGGGCTTGCACTGGCGGGGTCAAGACCACCACCAGCGCGGGGGGCAAGAGCAGCACCAGGCTGGGCAGGAGCAACCGCGGCGGCGCGGCCTCCACCATTTCTTCCAGCTCCCGGTGTACCTCTGCCACTAATTCGTCCGTCGCCGCCTGCAAAGCGCGCGCCAGGGCGGTGTTCCCGGCCTGGGCCGCGCGCACCCGGCTCACCAGCCGCCGCAGTTCGGGGGACGCCACTTCCCCGGCCACCGTGCGCAAGAGCGCCTCGGGGCCCGCCAACGCCAACACCTCCCGGTGGGCGCGCAGCCGCGCCCATAACTGGCCGGGGCGCGCCTCGGCCAACGCCAGGGCCAACGCCGCGCCCGGCGTGGGCGCTAACGCGCCATAGAGGCGCAAGGTTTCCAGCAACTCCAGCACTTCCTGCCGGATCTGCCGTTGCCCGGCGCGGCGGCGCGCGCGTTGCCAGAACAGGGGCGCCAGGGCGGCTAACGGCCCTAGATAGCGCGCCGGCCCCACGAACAGGGTGTAGGCCACTGCCCCACCCAAGAGCGCCGTCCCCAGCAGCCAGGGCAGTAACGGCGCCAGCCCATAGAGCTCCGCGGCGGTCACCGGCGGCGGCCCCGCGGGCCCCGTTAGCCAGTGGCGCCGGCGGCGGTGCGCGCGCCAGAGGGCGTTTCCGGTGCGGCCCAGCGCCAGGGTGAGACTCAGCACCCCCAGGGCAGCGCTCAGTGCCGGGATCCCGGCCCAGCTCACAGGCTATCCTCCAGGGCTTGGCTCTGGAACCGCAAGTAGCCATAGCCGCCCAGCGCCAGCGCGGTACTCAGCAGGTACGGCGTGGGGTGCGCCAGATAATAACTGCGCCAGGCCGGGAGCAGCGCGCTCAGGGCCGCGGCGAGCACATTGACGGTTACCAGGACGCGCCAGGTCAGCCGCACCACGGTCAGCGTCACTTGCGCGCGGGCAGCCCGGTGGCGTTGTTGCCGCGCCGCCGCCATCAGGCTCTCCAGCAGGGCGTGGGTTTCGGCGGCCGCCGCGCCGGGGGCGTGGCTCAAGACCGTGGCCAGCCGCTGCAATAAGCCCCCCTGAACGGCCAGCGGGCGCAGCGCCAGGGGCAGCGGCAGGCCCAGGCGCACCCGGCGGCCGCTCTCGCTCACGGCCAGCACCAACTCCGCCGTAGGGTCTTCCAAATCCAGCGCCGCGCCGGCCAGCGCCGCGGCCAGCGATTGTGCCACGGCATACCGGCTATGCAGGGCGCTCAAGAACAATTCTTGCTGCGCGCGCCCCGCCAGGGTGACGCGGGGCCGCGCGGCCTGCGTGAGGCCGGTAGCGATCCCGCCCAGCAGCAGCGTCCAGGCGGCGAACAGGGGCGTGCGCCACAGCAGGGCCAGGCCCAGCCCTAGCCCTAACGGCAGCAACCGGCTGGGCGTCACCAGCACGCGCCGCGCCCCCACCTGCAATTCCCCGCCGGTAGGCGTGGGCGTCCAGCGCAGCCGCCCGTACCGCCGCCGCAGTCCGCGTCCGGCGGACTCCAGGACGCTCAGCGCAACATACGCCAACAGCCCCGCGCCGAGGGCAGCTAAGCCCGGCGGGAGCAGCCGCGCCAACCAGTACAGCCCGGGGCTCATGCCCGGCCCTCCGCCGCCGCGCTGCCGCGCGCCCACAGGGCAACCAGCCCCGCGCTCCGTTCCGGGACGCGCCCGACCGGGAGATACTGCAAGTCATACCCGCCGGCCGGCGTCAAGCCCCGGACCAGCGCGACTTCAGCGATGCGCCGCGCGCCGCCCTCCCGGGCCAAATGGATCACCAGGTCCACACTCTGGGCCAACTGCTCGCGCACGGCCGGGTGGGGCAGCCCGCTGCTCAGGGCTTTGGTCTCCAGCCGGTAGAGCGCGCCCAGGGCGCTCCCGGCGTGAATCGTGGCCCAGGCGCGTTTCCCCAAATTAACCGCTTCGAGAAATCGCGGCGCCTCGGCGCGCACAATTTCCCCCACAATGAGCAGGTCCGGGCGCATCCGCGTGATGACGACGTTGAGCACCTCGTCCATACTGGGAAAGTCCGCCCGGTCGCCTGGCACCACCACGCGCAGCGGGTGCGGGTGCGCCAGCGGCAATTCTTTAAAGGTCTCCACCACCGCTACCTGGGTGGTCGCGGGCAGTAGGGAGGCCAGCGCGCCCAAGAGCGTGGACTTGCCCGCCGAGAATTCGCCGGAGATCAACAGCGAGGCGCTGCCGGTTTGGGCCAGCGTCGCCAGATAGTCCGCCACGGGCTGCCCGGTAACGGCCGGGAACGCTGCCCCCACTGGCGGCGGCGCGGGGGCAAAGAACCCCTGCGCGACCAGTGCTGTCAGGTCTAGGCGCGCGCGCGGAAAACGGCGTATATTGATCGCGCTGCCCTGCGCCGACAAGGGCGGCAGCAAGGCGGTGAACCGCGCCCCGTCGGGCAAGTCCACCAGCACATACGGGCGCGCGCCGGTCGTCTGCCGCCGCGCCAAATCACTGGTCCGCGCAATCAGCGCCGCGAACTCCGCGTCCGGTGCCAGGGCCCCGAGCTCCTGGATGACGCCCTGCCGCTCTACTTGCACCCAACCGTCACGCACGATGATTTCCTGGAGCGTGTCGGTGGGATCGTCCAGCAAGGGCTGCAAGATCCCCACCCCCGTCAAGCGCCGGGCCAGGTGGTGAGCGGCTTCCGGCACCGCCGCGACCTGGGACGCCAGGCGCAGTTGCACCAGCGCCTCGGCCAGCGCCCCCTCGAAAGCGCGCAATTCAGCCGCGCTACTGCCCCAGCCCGGCACGGCCAGCCCACGCTCCAAAATGTAGGTGCGCAGCGTTTCTACCAGGGTGGCGTCCAGTAACATCAGGGCTCCTCCGCACTGAGCGCCGGCCCGCGCATCCAGCCGCTGACCGCCTGGCTGCCGTGTTGCGTGACGTGATACCACAGCTCGCCCCCCGCGTCCGGCTGCGGCCCGGTCAGCACTATGACCAGCGCGCCCGCGGGCAACTCTCCCACTTGGGGCCCGCCGGGGCGCTCATATACCGCGCTCCCGCCGCCCGCCGTGCCCAGCACCTGGCGCACCACTAACCGGGGCATTCCCGGCAGCGCGGCCGGCGGCGCGAGACTGGCCCCGGGCGGGGGCGGGGTACTCGGCGGCAGCGCCGCCGCCGGCCCCGCCGGACGCACCAGCGGCGCCAGGGCTACCCACAGCGCGGCCTGCTGGGAGTGCTCTGCGGCGATGAGGCTCAAGAGCGGCTGCGTTTGCGACACCGGCACGGCCACAGTCAGAATATGCAGCGGCAAAGCGGCCCCCGCAGGCGCACTCTGCCCCGCCGCCTGCCCCGGCACGGCCTGCGGTTGGCGGGCCACGGCCTGCCCGGACGCCCCGCGCACGTCCACGACTTGCACCGCGCTCAGCACCAGCGTCGGCGTCAGGCGCGGGGCCTCCCCGGCGGCCCCGGCGCGCGCCAGCGGCACTTGCCACAGGTCAATCTGGTGTCCCGGTTGCAGCTGCCCGCCCACGGCCCGCGCCGGGTCTACGGGGAGGGAGATCACCGTTAGCGTCGGATCGGCTACCAGGCGGTACTGCGCCGGCGGCACGGCATACGCCTGGTACACCACCAGCCCCGGATACAGCGGCACCTGCGCGACCCGGCCCACCAGGTCGGCGGCGCGGGTATACACCGGCTCAGCGGCCAGCGCGCGCGGCACCACCCGTTCCGTGAGCATCCCGGCCTCAATCCAGGCCCCGGCGGGAATGGCCTGGTTGGGCACGGGCAGCGTAGTAGTCAGCGTCAAGCGGTCGAAAAACCGCCACACCGCATACCCGCTCAGCGCCGCCAGCAGCAGCGCCAGACACCCGAGTACGGCTTGACTCTTATGACTCATCGGTATCCTCCGGGAAACCCGCCGCTAACCCCACGCCGAGCAGGAAACTGCCCCCCAGCGCCCCTAGCGTCACCAGCACCAGCCGGATGAGCACCGGCGGACTCCCAAAAGGGGGCAGCTCCGGGCCCGGCGCGACGAGCCCCGCGCCCCGTAAGGGGAGCTGCATTAACCAGACAGGTATAGGGAACATCCACTCCCTCCGGCATGTTTTAGCGTCGCCGCCAGCCCGGATAGAGGGCCGGCAAGAGTTGCGCGCCGCAGCGCTGCGGGTCGCGCGCCGCGGCCAGGGTCACCACGGGCGCTTCGGGCAGGGCTAAGCGCCCTCCCAGCCCCGCGCGGTTGAGCACCAGGGCCGCTGCCTGCCCCCGCGCGCGGACCTGCGCCACCACTGCTACGGCGGCGGCTTGCGCGTCGGGGCGGTGGTCGGCCAGCACCAGGGTCAGGTCCGCCTGGACGTGTTCCCACAACGGATGCCCGGCCGGCGCATCGTAAAGCGTCAAGATATGCTGCGCCGCCAACGCCTCCCAGGCCGCGGTCAGTTGCGCCGTGGGGAGCAACCGCGCGGTCTCCCAGTTCAGCGGGGCCAGCGTCACCCCGCGCCACACTGGATACGGCGCGCCTTGCGTGATGATCTGGTACAGATCGGCCCCGGACGTTTCGGTCACGGCCAGCAGCGCCGCCGGGCCGGGGCTGAGTTCGATGACCACCGCCGCCAACCCCGTTGCGCGGTGAAAAGCCTGCGCGGTCGCCAGGGCCAGCGTCGTCTTGCCCACGCCCCCCGCCAGCGCCGTGAATGCCCCGCGCCGCGGCGGCCACACCCCGCCCAACCCGCGCGCGGCGGCGGCCAATTCCAGATAGTGCAGCGGCGCGGCCAGGAAGGTCGCGCTGTCTACGACGACTAGCCCGGGACTCTGCAAGGCGACTGCCAGCGCCGGAGCAGCGGCATCCGCGCGCAGGTCGGCAGTATCTACAATCGCTAAGTGTGCGCCCGCGAGCGCGCGGTACGCCCCGCTGCAACTCAGCGCTTCCCGGCGTTCCAGCTGCACCGCGCTCAATTGCGCCAGGGCGGCGTCCAGGGCTTCCGGGACTTGGCGTTGCCGCGTGGCGATGACGACCCACAAGGGCATTTTGCGTTTGAACATCGGGCTACCTCTTGAGATATTGGCGCAGATTAGCGCGCTGCCCGGTGTGCTGGCGGATGCGCTCTTCCAGGGTTTCGGGATACAGGCCCGTCCACTGCAAGCCACTCCCGGTATCCTGCCACAGAACATTCACGGCGGGCGTGTCGCCTTCCATCTGGCGAGCGGGCAGGAGTTCGGCTACCTGCCGCACGACGCGGCGGCGTTGCCCGGCCACGGTGATGCGCTCGATGTAGAGCACCAGGTCGAAGGCATCCACCAGATAGCGCGTGACCACGCCGGGGGCCATGCCGGAGTCGGCCAACTGCCACATCTGCCCCACCCGGCTGGCGATCTCGTGGACGCCGTTGGCGTGCAGGGTGAGCAGTTGCCCATCATGGCCGGTGTTGGCGGCCATCAAGACCGAGCGGATTTCCGCGCCGCGCGCCTCGCCGGTCACGATGCGGTCAGGCCGCATCCGCAGCGCGTTGATGATCAGGTCATCCAGGGTAATGGCCCGCTGGCCTTCTTCGGTTTCTTCGGTAGTGACCAATGCCAGCCAGTTGTCCCGCGCCAATTGCAGCTCCGGCGTGTCTTCGACGGTGACGACGCGCTCCTCCGGGGGCAAGACCGCGCACAGCGCGTTGAGGGTATTGGTCTTACCCGACCCCGTGCCGCCCGCCACGATGATGTTCAGGCGGCCCAGGACGCTGGCTTGCAAGAACCCGGCGACTTCGGCGGTGAGCGTGCCCAGTTCCACCAGGTCGGCCAGCGTGCGCGCCACCAGGCGGTGGCGGCGAATGGTGACCGCGATGGGGACGTTGTCTACCAACGGTTCGAGCACGGCGTTCAGGCGACTGCCATCGGGCATCTTGGCATTGACGCGCGGATTGGAGCGGTCAAAGCGCCGGCCATGCCGCGCCGCGATGCGGTCTACCAGTTTTTGCACCTCGCGGGCATGGGCGAAGCGCGCGCTGGCGCGGTACATCCCTCGCTCCGCATCGTCAATCCAGATCACATCCGGGCCGTTGATCATGATTTCCTCGACGGTGGGCGTATTCAGATACGGGGTAATGACCCCGTAGCCGAAGATGTCGTATTGCAAACGCAGCAGGAGCTGTTCGCCGCTCTCGGCGAAGGGGCGCCCCTGTTGGACGGCGCTGGCGACCTGGGCTGCGACGAGAGCGCGCAACGCGGTCTCGGCTTCTTGTTCCTGTGCGGCGGTGGGCGCGCGTAGGGCTTCCAGGCTGAACTGCGCGGCCAGGCGTTCCCGCGCGGCGGCGAGCAAGCCCGCGTAGGGATCGGCTTGCTGGGTGGTCGCTTGCGCGGCCACCCGTTGGGCAAAGGCGGAAGGTTGGGACATAGGGACTCCTTGTAGGCTGGTTACTGGGTGCTCGTTGCTTGTTACTGGATGCTGGTTGCTCGATGCTCGTGACTGGATACCAGCAACCAGCTTCTAGCAACAAGCATCACTTCTCCGTGAACACGCCGCGTACTTGCTGCCAGAGGCCCGGCCCCGGGCGGCGCGCCGGCGTTTTGAATGCGGCGGCGTCGCCTTCGACGCGCCCGCCCTGGCGCACCCAGATCGGGCCCAGCGGCGGGAAAAAACGCACCGCCATTGAGACGATGGCATCGCTCGTGGGGTTGGGCTTGTCCAGCACCAGGGGCCGCTGTTGATTGTTGGCGTAGGTCAGGGCCGGGTCGTAGGGCACTTGCGCGAACTTCTTCATGCCGATGGCCGCAATCAGGTCTTTCAAGCGGATGCCGGCGGCCTCGCTCCACTGGTTGATGACCAATTCGAACTTGCCGATGTCCTCGCCGAAGACTTGCTTGAGGCGCGGCACGGTCTGTGCCGTGGAATAAATGTCGGCCCGGTCGGGGCGGACCACGGTGAGCACCAGGTCGGCGGCGTCCAGCGCGGCAAAATGTACATCATTGTTGATGTCCGGCCCCAAGTCCAGCACCACGAAATCATATTGCTTGTGCGCGGTGTCCAGGATCGCCCGGAGTAATGCCTGCGTGCGCGCCGGGTCTTCCCGGAAGAGCGGTAGTCCCGCGATGTGCATGGCCGGCAGCCCGCCCAGGCAGTCCAGTTTGGAAGCGCGGGCGCTGCCCCACAGTTGCACCTTGTCCTTGAGGGCCAGCGGCGGACAACTGCCGCTCTGCTGGCGTAGGTAATCGGGCAATAAGGCGTTGAGCAACGCGAACAGGTTGCGCTCCGGGACCAGCCCCAATCGCGGGGCCAGCGCGCCGCGCGTCATGTCCAAATCCATGAGCAAGGTACTGCGTTTGGCGTGTACGCCCAGGGCCGCGGCCAAATTGATGGACAGGCTGGTTTTGCCCACCCCGCCGCCGGTGCCCCACAGGGCGATGACCAGGCGTTGCCAGCCGGCCTCGGCGACGGTGTGCAACGTGGGCGTGTCCAGCGGGACGTAACTACGGCTGGCGCGCTCGGCGCGGGCCTGGGTGACGGCTTCCGGGATGAGTTCCAGCAGGCGGCGCAGTTGGGCCGGGTCGAGCGGCAGCGAGATGTAGCCTTTCATGCCCAACGCCAATAATTCGTCGGTGCGGGATTCCAGCGGCGCGAGCAGGCCAATACTGGCAATGGGCCGGGCGTCGGAGTGCAGCAGCTCGCTCACCAGGTCGGGTCGGAAACCGGGCAACGTCGGTGAAAGCAACACCAGATCGGCGTCCATCTCGGTCGCGTCGCGGTAGACGCCGGAAGCCGTGGTCGGCCCGGCGATGATCTGGAGTTCCGGCGTATCGGCCAGGGCGCGTTCCAGCGTTTGCGCGTCGGCCCAGGCGGATGTGCCAATGACGATCTTGATGCGTTCCATGGCTGCTCCTCAGTACACGGTAGACGGTAGACGGTAGACGGTAGACGGTAGACGGGATTAGGGTAATAAGGTAAACGAAGTGACGGTCTGCCTGCTACCGTTTACCTACTACCGGCTACCTAGACTACCGGCCGCTCCAGAACACGGCATTGAAATCTTCCCAGGCGAATCCTGGCGTCTCCGGCAGGGCTTGCCCGGCATCCAGCGTCGCGCGCCACAGCGCGGGCCGCACGGCGAGGGACATCTTGCCATTGAACACGGCCCAATCCAGCGCCTCAGCGGAGGTCTCCGGGACGAGCACATCCACGCTGATGACGTTGCCGGCGATGAACGGCGCGGGGGCCTGCCCATCGGCGGTCATCGCGCCGTACTGCGGATTCGGGATTTGCTCGCGGTTGACGCGGACGACCAGCGCTCCGCCCACCACCCGCTTGGTCACGGGCAATTGCAGCGTCAGGGTCACGGGCTGGAGCAACACCGCGAAATCTGGTGGCGGTGCGGGCGTCGGTGGCGGTGGGGTGACGTGGGGCGGTAGGGGCAACACGGTCGCTGTGGCTAACTCCGTGGCGCGCACGCTGCCCAGCGTCGCGTAGAGGTCTACCAGATCGCCCACGGCGATATACGGCGTGCTCTGGGCGCTGACCGGGATGGACTTGATGACCAACGCGGGGTCAGTGAGCGCCAGGGCCAGGCGGCGGACTTTCTCCGCATTCTCCCCGGTGGCGATGCGCCCCCGGTTCAGCACGTCGCCCGCGCGCACCGTCTCGACGAAGACCCCATCGGCCAGCATGGCTTGCAGCGCGGCTGGCGACACCACCACTTGCAGCAAGGACGGGCTGAACGACTGCCGATCCAAGACAATGTAGCCGTAGGTGTAGGCGTCTTGCAGCGTGGTATACGCCGGGATGTCCTGGGTCGCAATGGCGACTTCGTAAGTGGGCGGGGTAGTGAGTTGGGCGAAGAGCAGGACGCCCACAAAGGCCCCGCCGACGAGGAGCAGACCGAGCCAGAATTGAATGGATTTCAAAATGCGCATATTTCCTCCAGATTATTGCGTAAAGGGAAAGCCGGTTCAGGCGTTTTTCCCTGTGGGCCGCCAGGAGCGGGCTTGCTTCCACCAGGCTTGCCGCGGCGGGACGCCCAGTAATTGCTCCACCAGGGCGGGCGCCGCGGCCTGGACATCGCCGACCAGGGCGCGCGCCTGCGGCCACTGTTGTTTGAGGCGTTGTTCGTGCCAGCGTGCGACTGGATCATCGCTGCTGACGATGAGGATGACGGTCGCCAGGTCTACCAGCGGCGCGGGCGGGGCCAGGCCGCCATCTACACTGACGTGCCCGACGGCGGCCAGGTCGCGCACAAAGGCGGCCACCGCCGCCGCCCACACGTTACACGCGGGCGTCCACAGCAGCGCGGGCCGGGTGCGGATGAGGTGCTCGACCGCGCGGCTGCGCCGGCTGGCGGTCCACTGCGGGACGGCGCTCAGGTCCAGGCCGGCCCCACCCACCCACCGGAGCAGTTGCCCGTCGGCAGCGTCCAGCGGCAGCGCTCCCGCGCACTGGCTAATCTGATAGGCCAGTGTGGTGGTACCTAAGCCGCCTTTGGCGCCGATGCTCAGCAATAACATCCCCGGCTACACTCCGTAACAGGACTGGATGGCGAATAGCTACAAAAATGGGGAGGCCCGGACTGTGCCGGAGTGGATTACTCCGGGCAGTCCTGGGCCTCCCCTATAGTGAATTGCCCGAGCGCGCGGTTTACGCGGCGCCACCGGGCCAGCGGGCTGGTAGGATTCCCGCTCTGCGTGTATTACGGGTGCGCTTTACGGCATCCCGCGGGGCGACGCAGGCCGTTCCTGCGCGCCTCTTTTACTATACCATACCGCCGGGGGCGGATGCAAGTCGAGTTTTAGGCTAATCCCAGCAGTTTGGCAATTTCGGCTTCCGCCAGAGGGTGCTCCAGCGCCAGCCAGCGCGCCGGAAACAGCCGGCGTTCCCGTCCGCCATCAATGATGCTGGCCGCGGCGGCCTCAGCGTCGGCGGTGGGCAGCGCGGGGTAGACCGTGATCCCCTCCGCGCTGGCGGGTTGAGCGGACGGCGTGAGGCCCAGCAGCAGGTACGGGTCGCCGCGTTGGGCGGCATCGTAGAGCGCCACGCGCTGTCCCTGTGCGGCCAGCAGTTTGGCGGCGGTGACAGCAGCCGTGGTCACGCCCACGCCGCCGCGCACGCCGTAGAAGCCCAGGCGCACTTGCCGCGTCACCGGCGCAAAGGGCAGACGGGGTGTCGCTGGTGGAGATTCTGGCGCAGGCTTAGCGTGTGCTTCCAGGTAGGCTTGCAACGCTTCCGCCGGATCAGCATCTTCCGGCGCAGTGAACACGGGCAAACCAGTGTCGGGCAAGGCTACGTCATGGCTGGCGACGAGCAAATCCGCGCCGACCACGCGGGCCAGTTGCGCGGCCTGCGCTGGATCACAGATACCGACGACCAGCACCTCCGGCACGCTGGCGAGGGCGGCGCTCAAGGCTTCGGCCTGACTCTCTTGGGGGGCAATGCACAGGACGTGGCGCATCTCAGTTCTCCTCCTCAAGCGTGAACGAGGTGGACATAAGCGGCGGGCTGCCGGGGAGTCGCGTTACCAGGCGCAGCGGCGGCGCGTACTCCTGGCTGACGGCGAAAACCAGCGCGCCTGTGGCTTGTGCGCCGGGCGGCAGGGAGTGCTCCGCGAGCAGCGGGGTATCGAGCAGGGCCAGTTCTGCGGCGCGATCGCGGCTGTAGACTTGCCCGGCGTTATCGTGCAGGGTGAACTCGGCGCGGGGCAGGGCGAGCGCAGCCGCGCCGGTGTTCTGCACCTCGGCAGTGACGATGACGCGGATACCGGGCGGCGGGACCGCGAGATGCAAGGACAGAGGCGCGGTCAGGGTCAGCGCGCTGCTTGCAGTGGGCAGCGGCGTATTGGCCTGGGTGATAGCGCGGGTGACGCGGAGCTGCGCCGCGCCCGGCGTGGGCGTGGCGACGACGATGGGATGCGGGGGGAGGGCATCGCCGGGCGGCGGCGTGGGGGTGCAGCCGGGCCAGAGCAGGGCCAGGGCGATGAGGATGAGCAAGGGAATGACTTTGGGCATGTTGTGACTCCTGGGTATGGGATTGGGGACAACAAAAAAGGGGAGGTCGCAACAATACCGGGCATTGTCGCGGCCTCCCCTTTGGATGTGCAGGCATGGAGGTTCCTGCGGTGAGCGTTGGTTACAGTGTTATGGTTTTATTGTAGCATGGGATAGAGAGTGATAGCAAAGTGATTTTTTCGAATAGAAAGTCCAGTACACTAGAGCAGGTCTCTTGAGTTAGTTTTTGAGTCACACACAGCGCGCGCAAGTGGCGGGCAAAGCTGTCGAATGAAGCGACGGGTAAGTCGCCAGCCAAAAGTCGCTTGCATGCCGAGGAGCTGGCCGGTTTCATCCAAGTTTCGGCGGCGCGTCCCGCGTCGCCGAAGGCAGTTAAAGACCCAGTTTGGATCCACCACTTTCATCACCCCACCCGACCTAGTGTATTAACAATTTGCTTTATGGAATTCGCTGACTTTTGTAACAATGTTATTTCGTCCATACTAAGGATGATTTCGAAGACTTGTTCCACACCACCCCTACCGATTTTTGCCGGTACCCCAATAAAGGTATCATTGATTCCAAATTCGCCTTCTAGATAAACCGCACAAGGAAGTATTTTTTTCTTGTCTTTCAAAATGGAGTCCACGATCTCAAGCACAGCAGCCGAAGGGGCGTAATAAGCACTTCCCGTCTTTAACAAATTTACAATTTCGGTTCCGCTATTTTTAGTATGAACTATAACTCGCTCTATCTGTTCTCCGGTCATTATCTCAGAGAGAGGAATACCTGCAATATTGGAATAATTTGTAAGGGGTAGCATGTTGTCACTATGGTCACCTATCTAGCCACCGGACACTTTTTGTCAGGAATGACTTGACAAAGATAAACAATAATTATATGGTTATAAATAAGCATAATCTTGCAAGGAGGTTCTATGAATGCACGCAGTCAATTAGCACATCAACTACACGCGGATTTGGCAACCTGGTTGCCGGATGAACATCAGGGCCGCTTAAAAGTCTTCGCCCAGTTCTTGATGGGCCTGTTCTTTTGCGGGTCGGTATACCTGTACAAGGTGGCGAAGGAAATTCCGGGCCCGGCCACCAATCCCAGCAAGACCCGCAAAATCCGCCGGCTGCTGGACAACCCGGCCATTCGCGTGCGCGCTTGGTATCGCCCACTCGCGGAAAACATCTTGGCTGAAATCGTCGCCCAGGGCCTGCCGATTCGGTTGTTGCTCGATGGCAGCAAAATTGGCTTTAATCACCAACTGCTGATGGTGGCAGTCGCTTATCGGCGGCGGGCCATTCCTATCGCCTGGACGTGGGTGCAAGGCCCGCGCGGGCACAGTAGTGGCCGGAAACAAATAGCCTTGCTGGCCTACGTTCACAGCTTAATGCCCGCCGGCGCACAAGTGTATCTGGCGGGAGACGGTGAATTTGGCGCAGTAGCGGTATTAAAATGGTTAGACCGCGTGGGTTGGAAATATGTCTTGCGCCAAGCCCGCGATACCCAGGTCCAAGTCCAGCCTCAGGGCGGGTGGCAGCCCTTTGCAACCCTGATCACGCGCTGGCGCCAACAGGTGTGGCACCCCCAAGCCCAGCTGACCCACAAGCACGCCTATCACGTCAACCTGGCCGCTTATTGGCAGCCCGGAGAAGCTCACCCCTGGCTCTTGGCGACCAATTTTCCCGATCTCCGCGCAGCCTTGCGCTTGTACCGCAAACGGATGTGGATTGAGGAGCTGTTTGGCGATCTCAAGGGGCACGGTTTTGATTTAGAAAGCACCCAACTCCGCCATTTTTTGCGCCTCTCCCGCCTGACTTTAGGGGTGGTCTTGGTCTACCTGTGGCTCATCGCCTATGGTTCCCGGGTCATCAAAAACAGTCAGCGGTATCTGGTCGACCGGGCCGACCGCCGGGATTTGAGCATTTTCCGCATTGGTTTGGAGATGGTCAATCGCCACATTACCAATGAAGAGACGTTCCGTATCTACTGGCTACCGTACTTTTGAAAAAAGTGTCCGGTGGCTAGGTCACCTATTACAAGTGCCTGAATGCTCTCCACAGAAACACCAATTTCGGTAGCTATAAAAGCTCTCATACGTGATGTATCTAACAAACCAGACAACCCAATAACACGTTGTTTGGGGAATTTGCTGGCGATGTAAGCCACATGAGACATAGCACATACTGGGTTAGTTACTATGAGTAAAATACTATTGGGAGAATACTCGATAGCTGCCGATACACACTCCGCAACAATTTCCGCATTCGAATCCAGTAAATCATTCCTCGTCATTTTCGATTTGCGCGGAATGCCTGCTGTGATGATTACAACATCCGATTCTGCTGTCTCCTCATAATTTGAAGTACCAACGATATCAGTATCTATACCAATAAGGGGCAGGGACTCATAAAGGTCAAGGCTTTTTCCTCGCGCTAAATCCCCAAGTCTGTCAACCAGGACAATATTAACTCCCCCCGCATCTGCAAGCCGTTGGGCTATAGAACCGCCGACATTACCACTTCCTATTACTGTGATTTTCTTCATTTAAAGATTATTTTTAAAATACGCAAACTATATTTATTACTTAATCTGATATAGAATTAGATATGTAAATCTGTCGCTTTGAGAAACTATTCACATAACTCTGTTTGATATCAGTGGCTGTTAATTATCTCCACAACTTAAGAAGCGAGTTATTTTTTTTGAGTAACCATCTAGTATCTCTTTCTTTTTGCATAAATTTACTAGGAGGCTTTCGTAATAACGCTTTCCATGTTTCAAGGTAATCCGCTCCATTCCTACTGCGCTGGCTCCAATCAATAGACATTATCTTAAATAATTTTTTGATATTCCACGCAAATTAAAAATAAAACGAAATATCTTATCTTGCGCAATAAAATAAACAAGTTGTGCAATCTATGAAGAACTCCATCGCTATTTCTTAAAAATCTGTGGTAATACCGCTTAAAATATCCTTGATAATGTGACAATGAGGCAATAAATCTCGCGGGGCACACCTTGTGAAAGGTTTTGTAGTAAAGATTGTTTTTTTATGTGATAGCGCAAGAATAAGAGTATGTTCCCTGCTTAAAATGGGGTGAGTACACCGCAAATACAACCTTGTATTATATTGCTAAAAATTTACTATGAACATTTTATGATTCAAGTTGCAAATCCTTATTTCCGATAATGTCTAATATGTAGTGACCATCAGGGAACAACCATAGGACCTAGAATAATTACCCATAACGCAACAATCAATGGTGAACAGAAAAACTTCTTTCAAGAGAATTCTTCAAATAACATGTCTTTCCATGCTCTAAATGCTGCTTCAAGATATCCTAGTAAAACCCCCTCAAAAAAGTTACACATAAAGAATTACCACTTTTCTTAACGAATAACTTTTTGCGTGCCAAACAATATTATTAAGCGACCCAACGGTGCATGTTACTGGCGGCGGGATGGGTAGGGTCTATACACAAGAACAAGAAAAAATTCGAAGTCAAAAAACGGGCATGGCTCAAAACCCTAGGGAAGTCAGTTTGACAAATCAGGATTTTGCTCCGAGGCCGAGGAAGGCGAGCGGGTCGGGAATCGCCGGACCACCGGCCAATTCCAGGGGCGTGGCCCCCGCACGCTTGCCCCGCACAAAGCAATGGGTGTTATGATAGAAACGGAAGAGGTCCAGAAACCCTTGATCGACCTGCTTGCGGCCGTTCAAATACGGGCGCAACAGGCTATTCAGGCACTCGATGGCACTGCTGGTGCGCGGCCAGTAGGCCAAGATGGCCGCCAGCAGGCGTTGCAGGGTCGCCAGATGGGGCCCCAGGTAGGCACTGGCCCAAGCGAGGCTCTCTGTGATGGCCTGTTCCAGGTGGCGGCGTTGCGCTGGCAACCAGGCCGGACAGGCAGCTTCGTGCAACGCTTGGCTCAGGCGGCAGACCACACGGACGGCCTCTGCTCCCCAAGCTTGCGCCAACGGCTGCAGGGCTTGGGCCAGTTGCGGCAGTCCCACGGTCAAGGCTGCGGCTTGGGTGCGCAGCAAGCGGACCAGCGCCTGAGCCAGCGTGCCCACGGCCCACGGGGCCAAGCGGTCGGCCAGCAGCAGCAGGTGCGCTTGCACCGTCTCCGGCTGACGTACCGCCCCGGTATCCCAGTCAAACTGCCCCGCCAACGCGCGCAACTGCCACCGCAACAGCCGCCATTGGTCATAGCGCTCAATGGCTTGGGCGGCGACGGCGTCCTCACGCAGGTATTGTTGCCAATGGTTTTCCCAGCGTTTCGTAGTGGTGGTCTGAGCCAACTGCTCCTCCCGCGCATAGACTTTGGCCAAGGCCGCATAAGCCTGCCGCTCGTATTGTGCTTCAATATACGCCGCTTGCAGCAACGGGTGAAACCAATCCCCCACCTGACAGGGAACTGCGGCCAGGGTACCCCCGGCCGCCAAGCCCGCTCCAGCATCACTAATCACCCCTGCGACCTCGGGTAAGTCGAGAAATGTGCAGCCCCACGTCGTCCCGTCGCGGTGGGCCGTCAGCCGCAGATCCGCAATAAACAAACTGGCCGGCTGCACCACGCCCAGAATCGGTTGCGCGTGCAAGAAGAGCTCATCCGCGGCCAGCAATCCTGCCAAGGGCAGCTGGAGTTCGCCGTTGCGCGCGGCAGCCAAGTGCTCTGCCTGCGCCAGGACCTGGGCCACATACCCTGTCGAGCGTTGCGTGTCCAACACTTCCGCCAGGAGCAGCTGGGTGTCTCGTTGCGACACGCCCACCAACGCCGCCAAGGTCACCGCCCGGCGCAACCGCGCGGGGGTGACAGTGATGACCGTATCCTGCGGCTCTGGCCCCGAGCGGGGCGTCAGGGCCGCGTCCAATGCCCTTTCCGCGCGATCCGCCAGATAGTACGTCATCTGTCGGCTCAGGTTATACTGCTCAGCCAATTGCCCGGGGGTGCCGCGCGGGCGTTCCGGGTCCAACATCTTTACCGCAATCGTCCGCCGCTCTGTCACCGACAAAGATTTTCGTGCTGCCATGGCCCAGCCCTCCCCCTTCAAGTTAGCGGTATTATCGGGGCTTCTGCCGGTTTGCCAAGTGTCAAACTGATTCTGAGCCATGCCAAAAAACGCCCTGAGTTTTTACAAGATCTCACACCTTATTATTTCCTAATATAAGAAAATGGTGTTTTCTATAACTTTAGCAGAGAGTTTAAAGTGTACGTTTAGCTCTCTCTATCCATTCTGAGTCAAATCTATGCCACAGTTTTATAAGCATATTCTTTTGCTCTTCAAGTATAGCGATAAATTCATCAAGTTGATTATTTGTAATATCTTTCTGCAAAGCATCCAATTCTCGGGTTACTGCTACTTCAACATCTTCGACTAATTTGTTGGTCGTAATTTGAGATTCAACAAACACCGGAGGACCTATGCTGACAAATGCTTCGGGGATTCTTTCTATGAAGTATTCATAATAAAAAGCTACTGGTAGGATGATTACTGGGCGTGTTATACGTGCTATTTGAGCAAATCCAGGGCGGAAATCCAAAGGGCGTTGATAGCTTCTCTTATACCTTCCCTGTGGAAACATGATTAAGCAACGATCACTTTTACCACTTATAAGAGTTGACGCATATTTAAGAGTCCGGGTAGTTTCTATAGGATTAGAGCTATCTGCTTCAAAACACCCAAATCTACACATAAGTGGGTATTTTTGTATAACCTGAGGAGCCGCCATAAGATAGCTATCTAACTGTAGGATAGATTCAGATAAGAATAACGATAAAGGAACGTCCCATCTGCAACTGTGGTTAATACACAGCATAACAGGTTTGTTATAGGGGATATTGTAGTTCTGGGGACGCAAATAGATATGGGCAAAATGCTTACTTAGACTCCATCGAAGTAGGAATTTGCCTGCTTTTTGCCAGAAAGGTGTTTTTTCTTCCTCTATCATTGCTATCTACCTGCACACCATTTTTCAACACTAGAAACGATAAAATCCACAAATAGCGGAGCGACTGCTTTGTTTGCGGTCGAATTTGGGTGTGAATCAAACCCTAAGAGGCTTCGATATTCTGCACGGAGCATATTTGCTTGTTTTGAAGAATCATCAGGCGCAGCTAAATAATCAAAAAAGTCGAAAACAGCAACATTAGATAGTTCTGCTATGAATTCTCCAGACGTTAACCAATTTGCGAACTCTCTTGCGCGCCTTGCTTCTTCTGGTGTAGTAGAAGACCCGGGAAATACAGGAAATGGTTTTGGTATTAATGGAGGAGGAGTCATAACCACAAAAAAGGTTTGTGGATTTGCTAACATGGTCTCTCGTATTCGTAAATAGTGCTGCTTGTAACGCTCCAACTGTTCCTCATTATGAATCGCTGAAACTGGATAGCAAGACTTGAAAATCACCACATCAAAAGTGAGAAGAGCACTTAAGGCATTGTCTGGAGGAGTATGAATTGGTTGACTAAACAATGCTTCTAACCCATCTGGGTCAGTATTATCTCCTGGCATATTTAAAGTTATCCCAAGTTTGCTGCCAGACGCATCACTTAAACCAATCTTGTTATAGTCTTGGTCCCAAAATTCATAATGCATCGCAGTCCTCGACGCTTGAGTCTGCATTAACTCCCGAACTTCGCCCTGTTGTATTAGGTTTCTCCCAGTTGAATGATGTACAAATACTATCCGGATTGTGTTCTCCGGTTTGTTTTGTCCTTCATTAAGAATAAAGGGCCATATCTCTTGTGGACGCAACCAACTTCGCCCTAAGAGGAAAAGAATTATCAAAAGTATTGTGAAAAATAGTAATCTTGCTTTTTTAACCTGACTTATGGAACTATTCACCATCTAATACATCCTTAAAAACTAAACGAGTTGTCACAAAATGCTAGCTATAAGAAGATTCAGTTGAAGAATTGTTGAATCCCTTTAACGATAAAATCCACAAATAGCGGAGCGACTGCTTTGTTTGCGGTCGAATTTGGGTGTGAATCAAACCCTAAGAGGCTTCGATATTCTGCACGGAGCATATTTGCTTGTTTTGAAGAATCATCAGGCGCAGCTAAATAATCAAAAAAGTCGAAAACAGCAACATTAGATAGTTCTGCTATGAATTCTCCAGACGTTAACCAATTTGCGAACTCTCTTGCGCGCCTTGCTTCTTCTGGTGTAGTAGAAGACCCGGGAAATACAGGAAATGGTTTTGGTATTAATGGAGGAGGAGTCATAACCACAAAAAAGGTTTGTGGATTTGCTAACATGGTCTCTCGTATTCGTAAATAGTGCTGCTTGTAACGCTCCAACTGTTCCTCATTATGAATCGCTGAAACTGGATAGCAAGACTTGAAAATCACCACATCAAAAGTGAGAAGAGCACTTAAGGCATTGTCTGGAGGAGTATGAATTGGTTGACTAAACAATGCTTCTAACCCATCTGGGTCAGTATTATCTCCTGGCATATTTAAAGTTATCCCAAGTTTGCTGCCAGACGCATCACTTAAACCAATCTTGTTATAGTCTTGGTCCCAAAATTCATAATGCATCGCAGTCCTCGACGCTTGAGTCTGCATTAACTCCCGAACTTCGCCCTGTTGTATTAGGTTTCTCCCAGTTGAATGATGTACAAATACTATCCGGATTGTGTTCTCCGGTTTGTTAACTCTAAAATTGAGTTGTGCGGAACTCATTTTTCCCCTCCTTAATATCTAAATCTGAGAAAGATCAAGTGAGTTTTCTTTGTATATAGTCAGCCAAGCCTGCAATTGAGTTAAAATTCTCAGGCAGAAGATCTTCGGGGGGAACTTCGATATCAAACTCTTCCTCGACAAAGAGTAGCATCTCCATGACACCTGTAGAGTCAATAATACCTGACTCTAACAAAGCAGTAGTGTCATCTATAAAGACTCCCGAAGCCGTGACAAAATTTGTAATAATGAATTCACGTATACGGTTTTTAATCTCCACGTTCTTACACTCCCTGGGTCATTGATTTAGAAACATTTAAGAATTCGATTAGTTGGAATTGCTAGTAATTGGAACCATACGCAAGTATTCAGTGCTTCTTGCTTTTTGAGCTAGATCCCTATATACGTTTTCTACCTGTTTGGTAGCAAGGTTTAGTTCATTAGCAACTATTTCAGGAGAAACCTCATGCTCAAATCCATACCAGATCAAATCCATAAGTTCAAAGGGGAGTCTGAAATAGAATTCTTCTTGCGTACATTCAGCGCTGTAAGTATCACTTGTAGGTGTTCGATCTATTATTTCCTGTGGCACATTTAAGTATTGCGCCAGTTGATAAATCTGCGTTTTGTATAAGTGTAAAATAGGTTGTATATCAACACCTCCGTCGCCATACTTAACGAAGAAACCTTGCGCATGTTCATTCTTGTTAGCAGTTCCTATAACAGCGTAATTCCGTTTTTCAGCATGATAATAAAGTGTCAACATACGAGTTCTCTGCTTCATATTTGATGCTGCTACAATTTCTAGATACACGGGGGCGGGAAGAATACGTCGGCCAATCTCTTCTCCATTACGAACTAGCGCCAAAGAATATACGTTCAAACTGCCTTTACCCAATAAATCAGTAGGCAAAACTAATTTTATTCCATCTGTATCTGGATTGTAATCTGGGAAGACTTTGCGTACAGCAGAATCGCGGTGTTCATAACATTTGAGCGAGATAAGGACCGGTGTTATGTCTTCTTTGACAAAAGATGCACCGAATTTAGTAGCGATATCTTTTCCCAAAATTTCGCTCACAGGATTGGAATCTTGATCTGGCATCGCTATCGCAATTACGTTTTCTGCCCCGATAGCTCTTACAACTAATGCCAGTGTTGTAGCGGAATCTACTCCACCACTAACTCCTATTACAGCCCCTTTGCGTTTGAATCTATTGAAAAGTGATTCATGAATAAGCGCAGATAGCCTTTCTACTTCGTGAACAGGGTCAATAACTAGTATGTCTTTGTTGAAATTCATATTTCTCTCCTAAAAACAGCTTAATTCCACACTTTGGTAACATCTATAAAATCAGATTGTTTGTATTGTGCAGAAACATTGAATTTTTCAATAAAAAGATCATGGAATATCTGATATGTTAAAATGCCCACAAAAGCCATTTGATCCATTTCCCCGACGAATCGTGCTTCTTGTATCTTCTTTACAAGTTCTTGTACAAATACCGGATCAAAGCAGCCACTTGTCTTCAATTTCACTGTTGATAACAGTTCCTTTGCATAATCGGGCAATGCAAGATTAGAAAACACACTTTGAACAGGAGCTCGATAAGGATACTTTGAACGAGATCTAATAACATCAGGCACCAATCCCCTGGAGGCTAACTTGAGAATGTACTTTTCGCCCCGCAGCCCATTGATTTTAAATCTTGAAGGCATTTGATTAATCAACTCTATAAGTCGGTGATCTAAGAAAGGATATCGCCCTTCGACTGCATGAGCCATAGCCATACGATCTCCCTGAGAAGATAGTAGGTAGCTTGATAAGAAGAAAACGCTTTCCAAGTACTGCGCTTGGGAAAGAGAAGACCATTGTTCTATTTGTTTGGGTACCAAAGTGGATATATCATCAATTACATTATAATCCTGCAAATACTGAAGAAGTTCTTTGGAGAACAGGCGAGAAGCACGGTAAGTATTATCCCATCTAAGCGTATGGCTATAGTATGGTGAGGATAAGTTATCAGAATCTCTACAATAAAACTTTTTTAGCAAAGAAGGGCTGAGCTTGCTTAAATTAGGCAGGTGAGCATATAACCTCTTCAGTAATAAAGGTCTGATATTGGAAGTAGGGTCCCTGGCTATAAAACGTCGGACCATTGCTTCTCGAAAAATATCGTAACCTCCAAAAAATTCATCAGCACCTTCACCTGTCAATACCACTTTTATCTTGTGTTGGTTTACTAATTGTGCTAAAAGGTACATAGGAACGGGAGCTAATCGAAGTACTGGTGTTTCAGTGTGCCATACAACGTCCGGCAGATTTCTGCGAATTGTTTGCACATCGCATTTTACAATATGGTGAATTGTACCTATTTCGTGAGCAACTTGATATTGATACTCACTCTCGTCAAATTCTGGATCATCAAATGTAATAGAAAAAGTATGTAAAGGATGATTACTCATCTTTTGAGCAAGACTCGTGATAAAAGTTGAATCCAGGCCTCCGCTTAGGTAGGCACCAACTGGTACATCTGCTCTCAATCGAATCTTTACAGCATTAGTTAGCGCCTCTCTTATAGATTCTACCTCGATAGCAAGTTTTTCTCCGTCAAGCCTTTCTTCTTTAGCTGGAAATTGCAATTGCCAATATGGTCGCGATTCAACTCCCTCTCCCACCTTAACCGTGACTATATGACCAGGCAAAACCTCAGATACATCTTTTAACATAGTTTTTCCAGGTAAGGGGGACCAAGTTGTAAACACTTGAGCTAAGGAATGAAAATCGACGCGAGTTTGGATTTTGGCAGCCAGTAATGCCTTCACTTCGGACGCGAACAGCAAATAATTGTCCTTCACTGCATAAAAGAGGGGGCGAATACCAAAGCGATCTCGGCCAAGTAATAGCCGGCGGCGAACACTATCCCAAAGAGCGAATCCAAACTGTCCGTTAAGTTTGTTTACAGCCTCATCCCCTATTTCTTCATATAAGTGTAAAAGAACTTCTGTATCGGAAGCGGTGAGGAATTGATGGCCTTTGGCTGTCAGAAATTCTCGTAGCTCTATAAAATTATAAAACTCCCCATTACAGATTACCCAAAGCGTACGATCTTCATTTGGTATAGGTTGTAAACCGCCTTCTAGGTCAATAATGCTTAACCGAGCATGAGCAAAGTGTACAAATTTACTATGGTAGACTCCCGTAGTTTCCGGGCCACGATGTTTTAACATAGAAACCATTGTTCGAACGTCAGGAAATGGATTCTGATTATCACCAGTTAGGTCTATCGCACCCGCAATACCACACATAGAATATTAAACTCCCTCTACAATTCACCCAAGACTTGTTGTTTGAGTGCCGATTTCAATATCTTTCCCTGTTCGTTCATAGGCAGATCACTTACTACGATCACATCACGCGGAATCATATAACTTGGTAGTGTTTGTCTGCAGTGTGCGATTATATTCTCAGAAGAAAGAATAGATTTCTTATGTAAAGTTACATAAGCTACTATAGCTTCTCCTCGAACAACGTCTTGAACACCAATAACTGCTGTGCTTATAACATCTTGAAGTTCTGAAATGCAACCTTCAATCTGTTGACTACTAACTCGATGTCCATATGATTTAATAAAATCACTCGAACGATCAACGATATAGATAAAGCCATCTTCATCTACTGTAGCTAAATCTCCTGTATACAGATTACCGTCTCTAAACTTCACCGCAGTTGCTTGCAGATCATTCAAGTACCCTTTTGTGATGTTCTTTCCTTTTGCAACGATTTCACCAACTTCACCGTGGCTAACATCAATACCTTGACTTCCTACTACACGCAACTCAACACCTGGAATTCCCTTGCCTATTGAACCTAATTTTCTTTCAAGCATTTCGGGGTGTAAATACGATAGTCGAGCTGTAGCTTCTGTTTGTCCATACATAATATAGATGTTAGAATCCGGCAAAATAGCCCTTAACTCTTTTATGAGAACAGAAGGTAGTTTTCCCCCAGCTTGTTGGATTTTTTTTAACATTGGCAGCTTACGCTTGGGAAAAGTAGTATTTCTGAGAAGTATCTGATATGTAGATGGCACCCCAGCAAAGCCTGTACAATTATATGTTTCCATCAAGTTCAATACGGTTTCTGGGAAAGCAAAACGATTGCTTATAACAAGCGAGCCCCCCGCTCTCAAGTGTGTATGCAACAAAGATGTACCAAAGCAATAGAAGAAGGGAAGAATGACCATTATGCGATCTGAATTAGTGATTTCCAAATAGCTGATTATTGATTCGGTATTCGATTGAATATTCTCATGTGAAACTCTCACGACCTTAGGCTCTGAAGTTGTTCCAGAAGTTAGCATGAAAGCTGCATCTTGCTCTGGATCAGTTATCACCGTCTCCGGCGATTCTTCGACCGTCATTGAATCAGTTGGTAACAGGATGTTTTCGCTAACTATTGGCAGTTTGTTTTTTAATGCACTCACATATCTACTACGATAAAGTTCCTGCAAACAAATCGCCTTACATTTAATAAAACTCTCTGCTTGCTGAAATTGTTTTGTTGTCAAAGTTGTTGAAAAGGGTACTGCAATACCCCCTATTTTCATAATGGCTAAATATGAAGCCACCCAAAACAAAGAGTTTGCGCTAAGCAGTCCAACTGCATCGCCAGGCAGAATTCCAATACTTAGAATTTTGGTAGCGATTTTGTTCACAGCACTCCGCAGATCTTTGTAGGTATATTGGGATTTTTCTGTGATAATTGCTATAGTTTCGTCTTGACCATATTGTAAAATATAATTTGCTGTGTTCATAAGATTTCCTTATTTCAGAAAGTGTCAAACTGACTTCTCCAGGGTTTTGAGCCATGTCCACAATAATATAGTAGTTCAACTAAAAGTCAAATTTTCTAGCCCCTACACCCAATATCCGCAGCTGGTGCATACCAGTTCATTTCAAAATATCTTGCACCGCATCCTGCCTTACTTCCTCACCACAATCCTCCCCAACTCCGCATCCGACGGCGGCGCAATCCCCGAAATATCCACGAAGTTCACCGGGAAGATCTCCATCTCGTCTTCCTGGCTGAGCGTCTTCCGCGTGCGCCGGACGTAGCCGACCCCGGTAGGCATATTGAGCACACTCAGCGTCCACTTCGAGTAGTCGTCAATACTGGTCTTTCCCGGTAGCCGCCCCGCCTTCGAGACTGCGATCTCAGCATCTTTGATTGTACTTACCTTCTGGATAATCGCAATACTGCTCGATGTTACTACCCCCGCCGGCAACGGCTCCCAATGCTGCGCCGACGTCCACAGATACAGCCCCAGTTTCCGCCCCCGGTCGGTGATGTTGTTCCACAGCCCGGCGTCCTCGCCAATGGCTTGCGCGATTTCCGTCTGGGTACTCGCGTCCGAGCGCATCACCACATGGGCCTCCTCGACGAAGAGCAAATGCTGCGGAATCGTGCGCCGCTGGCGCAGGTAATGCTCATACCGCTCGTCCGCGTGCTGGTAGATGCCTGCTACCATCAGGCCGATGATGAACTGCTTGAGCGGCCCGTCATCGCCGAACTTACCGGTGATCACGGTAGCCTTGTCAGGAGCCGTCCACTCGACCACCGTCGTGCCACCCGGTTGCCCGAAGGCCCGGTGATACGCCCCGCCGGGCAGGAATTCTTCCAACTTGTCGAGAATGCGCTTGACCACCCCCGCCGTAATCGTATCGCTGCGCTCCTCGCGGAGTTTCTCCAGGCGCGCGGCCAGGGCGTGTTGCAGGTCGGCCATACACAGATTCGCCGAGCGTTCCAGGTGCGCGCTGCCGTCCGGCTCGATGACCCCCGCTGCGCGGTAGGCGTCGAGCACCGCGCCCTTGAGGTGGTGGAAGCCCGTCGCCCCGGCGGGGTACGCCAGCAGCCACTGCTTCGCCAGCGCCGCCGCCCACTTCGCCGGTTCCAGGTAGGGGCTGGGGATGCGCAAGGGGTTGAACCGTAACGGATACGTCTGCGGATCCGTCAGCGAGTAGTACCGGAAGTCCGCCGCCGGGATCAACTTGCCCAACTTGCGCCATTCCCCGGTGGGATCGAAGACCGTCACCCCGATGCGCGGCGTCCCGCCCAGGGCCAGCGGCGTCACCGGCCCGGTGGTCGGCGCGGGGAGGGGGTCGCCCTGCGCGTCCTGGCGCACAGCGTTGACTACCTGCGACACAAACCACAAGGCCGAATTGGACTTGCCTGACCCGGAGTCGCCCACAATGACGGCGTGCATCAGTTCATCGGCGCGAAAGCGGTGGATGTTGTTAGAATCGGGCTGCAAGTTCACATCCAGTACCCGGCCCAGCGCGATCTCGCCCTGCGTGCGCCGGTGCGAGAGGTCATCGGGCCAGGCGTCCAGCGAGGCCGAAATGGTCCCATCGGAAATCCTGATGGGATGCACCAGTGCCGCCAGTTCGTTGGCGGTGAGCGTTTGCGCGTGGCGCAACGCCTCGAACGGCCCGGCGGCGGCATCTTCGCGGCGCGCATCAAAGTCCAGCGCCACCGCGCGCTGCCAGAGCGTCGCATCCCCGGAGCGCACCGCGACCGGCACCACGACGTGCTCCTCGCGCATCGCGGCGACCGCGGCGGCGGCCAGCCGTTCCAGCCGGGATTCATCGGGGGCCAGCAGCGTCACCTGCGTCAGGAACAGCCCCGTGTCCAGCCCGGCGTTCAGGCGCTGCACCTGCTGCTCGAGCAACTGCGCCACCAGATCGCGCTGCATATCCACGGTCTGGCGCGCAAAGGCCAGCCCGGCCACCAGCGAGCCGCCCGACGGCCCCATGACGCCGCGCGTCGTTACCTGCGTGCGCCCCGCGGCGCTTACCGCCGTCCCCACCTGTTCGGCGGCCTGGGCCTGCACGAACTCGCGCCCCGCGCCGATCTTGGCATCCTGCCGCGCTTCCACGCCGGCCACCTGCTCCTGGCTGTCGCGGTGCCCGGCGAAGGTCTCTGCGCGGAACCCGTCCAGCACGCGCTCGGTCTCACGTTGTAGGTTGCGGTCGGCAGTGATCACATCCTGCTGTGAAAGATGCCCGCTGCGCTGCCCGGCCTCGCTGTAACTGCCGCCGAACGCCCGCGCGAAACGCTCGACGCCCTGGTAGCCCTCGCGGGTCGCCTGCTGCCAGGCCGCGTCCTGGTCTACCTGACTGTCCCAGGCGCGCTGCGCCTGCCGGTCAGTGTGGCTGGCGTCCTGATAGGCTTCACTGTAGCCATAGGCCAGCTGGCTGCTCCGCGTCCCGCCCCCGCTGCGCCACTCGGCGGTCTGCACACTTTCCTGGCCTTGCCAGGTCTGCCCCAGCCCTTCTTGCTGCTGCCCGCTGCGCTGGTAGGCGCTGTCGGCCACCTGCGCCCCGGTCGTCACCTCGCCCTGCTGCGTCTGGCGCACCAGGTTAGCCGCGCCTTCGGCCTGGGCCAGTTCGGAGTCGCGGCTCTGCGTGAGATGGCCGCGTTCGCCCGCCGCCATGACTTCCCCGCCGCCGATGCCGAAAACACGCGGCGAGAGGTCGCCTTCGACGCCGCGCTCGGCGTAGGTCTGCAGCTGTGCCCCCTCGCCCTGCACCGTGTTTTCTGTCGTGCGCGCAAAGGTCTCGCCGCTGACCAGGCTGCCGGCGCGCTGCTCGGCTTGCCGATAGCCCTCCGCCGTGTGCTCCTGGCCCGCGCCGCTGAACGCGCGCTGCGTCTGTTCATCATAACTACCCTGCCAGGCGCGACTGCTGCCGCCGGCGTAGCGTTCGCCCACGCTGAAGGCTTCCACGCTGGAGCGGCTGCCCGCGCCGGAGCGCACGCCGGCGACCTGCTCATCAATGCTTTCGACGCTGTGCAACTGCCCCTGTTCCGCCGTGTGCTGCTGCCGCTGCCCGGTCTGATCGGCGTCCCGCTGCCCCTGCGTGGTCAGCGTCCCGGCCTCGCGGCCCTGGTAGGAGCGCGCGAGGCTATACGCCTCGGCATAGTCGCGTTCCAGATTGACGCGGCTTTCTTCGTGTTCGCGGATGTTCTCGCTGCTGCGCTGCTCCTCGTGGTAACTCGTGCGTTCCGCGCCCTGATGCTGTGCGCTACTGGCGGTTTCTCGCCGGTAAGCCGTGACCCCATCGGACTGCCCGGCGGCCAGGCGGTGTGCGTTTTGCTCGCTGGTCAACCGCTGGTCGCCCCGCGCCACCTGCGTCGTGCGCTGGCTCTGCTCGCTGAACAGCGCCACGGGGTTGATAAACAGCGGCAGCACGGCGCTGATATTCGCCGACTCGCTCTGCTTTACTTTGGAAGCGAAGTAACTCAGGGCTTGCGCCGTATCCGCCAGCATTTGCCGGATGTCCAGCGCGTTTAGGGGATGCGCCAGGGTGAGGACGGCGAACGGCTCCCCCGCCAGCGCCGCGGCGATGACTTCCAGTTGTTCTTGGACATCGGTGGTCACCAGTTGGTTGATACCGTGCCCGGAGCCCATCCCCGGCGCGATCCGGGGCACCAGTTGCCCGATCAGGGACGCCGTACAGCGGCAAGCCCACAGATGCCGGTAGAACGCCGTGGCTTCTTCGGCGGCGAGTAGCGTGAACCGCGACTGCCGGAAGCGACCTTGCAGCGCGGCGACCAGGCGCGCGGAGTGCAGCGCCGCCGTTTGCACGGCCAGTTCTTGGGAGTCTGCCGTCGCCAGCCCGCCGTAGACCTGGACGAGGCCCAGTTCGGGCACATTGGCGAGCCCAAAGGCCGCCGGGGTGTTGCGCTGGGACTGCGGATCGTACAGGGTGCTCACGACATCATCGGTGAGTTCCAGGTGGGTGCGCGCGTGGCGGTAGGGCTTGCGCAGGATGCGCAGCGCATAGGGCGACCACGCGCGCCAAGCGGCAGCGCTCTCTGCCCAGGCGTAGGCTTGCAGTGCCGCGCCGTCGGGGGTCAGGGTCATTTTGAAGGTGGGATGGGTCATGGCTAGGATTACCTCTCTAGGGGAAGTTGCGTGTCGGCTATTGCGTACTGCGTACTGCGTAATCCGGAATTTACGCAGTACGCAGCACGTCACTGTCGCTTGATCTGCTGGATCACGTCCCGGCTTTGCAGCCGCCCGCCGAAGAACGGCGTGGTGCGGTCCCAGAATAAAAAGCGCAGGACGTAGGCGTAGAAGCCAATACAAGACATCACGGCGAAGCCCAGCAGCCACACCGAGATGCCGTAGAGCGTTGTCGCGCCCGGCTCCGGCGTGCCGGTGACGAGCAGCGCGGCGATGTGGTAGCCAAAGATGAGGCCGGCGTTCCCGGCAAGGAAGAAGTAGACGTAGTTCGTGGTCGCGGCGCGGTCGTCGGGCTTAAAGTAGGCCAGGGCCGCCGCCGCGCCCCACATCGGGGCCAAGACCCAGCGCAGCGCGCCGGGGGCCAGGCTAAGGCCGAGCAAGTGCAAGGCCAGGATCAGGTAGGGCATGGGTTATCCTCCGTGTTGGTAATGGTACTACCAGTGTAACACGGCGGCGGGGGGTGGTGCAAGGGGAGATCGAGCGTTGAGTCAGGCTGCTACTAGGGTAATCGCATTTAACGCTCGAAGCCCCGTCTCGGGGCGGCTTTGGCGCAAATAAACCGCTTGCAAAGCAGTATCTCACCCTGAAACCGCCCCCGGGACGGGGGCTTGGAGCATTTTGGGGGCTAAATGCGATAGCCCTGAGGCTGCTACAGCCTGCTTGAGCCGACTTGACATAGTGAAATCGCCAAAAAATCGGCATGCGCAAGGGCGCAGAGGAGAAACGGCTGCGACGCTTTCTCAGCTCTACGTCCTTGCGCTGTCTGGATAGCCGCGCCGCCTTAGCGAGCAGGCGGGCGCGGCGTGAAGGTTGTGGCTGCCTGGGCAGGCTGCCGCAACACCAATGGCAAGTAAACCCAATGCTCATCCTGTGCTGGCCGCGCCACAATGGTAACATGCGTTGTGGCTGTGACCGGCGTGCTTTGGCCGCAGTTGCGCGCGGCAAAGGTGACGGTATGCGCGCCGAGTGTGGCAAAGGTGCGAGTGAAGGTGAATGTCGTGCTGCTGGTGCTCATCTCCACCCCGTCATCGAGGGTGTACGAGTAGGGCGGCGTTGCGTCGAGCGGTAGAATCCCCGCCTGGAACGTGACAACGGTATCGGTATACAAATCTCCGGTTGTCAGCAGGCTCACCGTAGTGTCGGTAATGGGGCTGCACACCGCTATCCAACTGAATACTGCGGTGACGGTCTTATCGGCGTTCATGGTGATATGGCAGTCGCCGCTGCCGCTGCACGCGCCGCTCCAATTGGAAAAACGCCAACCGGTTGCCGGGGTTGCGGTCAGCGTGATGACTGTGCCGTAATCGAAGATGGCGCCTGGCGGCGTCTGGTTGATCGTTCCCTGGCCCACCTGTTGCACGGTCAGGGTGTGGGTATTGATGGCAAATGTCGCCGTGACGGCCTGATCAGCGTTCATGGTGATGTAGCAAAGGCCAGTTCCGTTGCACGCGCCGCTCCAGCCGGCGAAACCCCATCCAGTTGCCGGGGTTGCAGTCAACGTCACCGCCGTGCCTGCCACATATTCGCCGCCTGTTGGCGACACTGTGACAAGCCCCTGCCCCACCTTTTCGACGGTTAGTGCGTGCATCCTGGTGATGATATTTCCATCGAAACGCACGCCCACATTCCCCACGCTATCCACCGCTTGCACAAAATACTCGAACTCGCCTGTGAGGTCGTTCACGCTGCCCGTAGCCCGGCTGGTCATCCAATCGTGGGTCAGTTCCACCTTTGACCAGGTATTCGTATTGAGGCGACGGTACAAGACTACCACCCGCTGGATGCCGCTCTCGTCGCTCGTCCACACGTCGAAGTCCACGCTGCTGCTGCGCTGCACGGCCTGTGCGTCCCAGATACCCGGTGGGGTAAAGTCTTCGGTATCAAAGGGAGCATAGTATATGTAGAAGGCCAGATCAGTGTAGAGTCGCTGTGTCCCTGCGGTCGGCGTCCCCGTCCCGTTGGCGCGGAACTGCCCCGGCACGACCACCAGCCGCTCGCGCATCTGTGCGTCAATACTGAGGAAAGTGTTGAGCGAACCGGGTTGCTGAGGATACCAAGTCAGGGTGATCGGGTAGGTCGGTTCGGTGGATGTGACGGTCTCTGTGACCAACCGCGCGATGAGTGGGTTGAAGTCGGCGCTTTCAGTGAACGTCCCGCCGACCCACAAAACGCCCTGCGCGTATTGACCATCAGGGCGCGCTATATTGACCGAGGTGCGCGGCTGCACGGGCCGATGCCCCACTATCTGTACATCCTCACTCCCGGCGAGGGTATAGTACGCACCGTTAGGCGCAGAATGTTGCGTATAGTTGAAATGCAAGTCTATGTGTGTACTTGTCACGGAGGTGTTCCCCTGCGCCTGCATCCCGGCTGTCTCGAGGCGCTTGACCTGCGCCAGACTAGGGCCGCCAAAGGGCGCGGTGGTCGTGAGTGGCAAATTGATCTGAAGCATGGGGAAACCGTAAAGCGTCATCACACCGACGGTCTTTTCATCGTAACTGGTAAATGACCCTGCCGCCAGCGCGTTGAAATACCCTTGCTTGGCGCGCAGGAGCGCGCGGCCCACCGTCTGCGGCCCTTCGCTCCAATCGCCCAGATGCCCCACGAAGTTCGCCATCAGCCGCTCGGAGTAGGCCACCAGGTCGGCGTCGCCGTAGCCGTAGCCCGTGTTGCCGAGGTAGGTCGCCCCCTGCCGCGTCCAGGCTTGCGCCCAGTCTGTCGCCAGCGTCGCATCAGCGAAAGCGGCATCTGGCACATTGAGGCCGCTGTGACAGCCGATGCTGAACGCCAGCGTATGGCTGTAGCGCGTGGTGGCGGTCACTTCGGTGGCGTACACATCATTAGGATCATTGGGAAAGAAACTGGAGTGCGTGAAGTGCGAGTTGAGCGCGATCAGCCCCGGCGCGGTGGGTTGCGTGAACAGCGTGTCGCGGAAGTCCTGCGCCGTCCAGGTGTTATCTGCCAACGCCGTCCGCTCGGCGACGCCATAAGCCGCCAGCGTGCGGCTCATCACGTCCACTGTATCCAATAAGAACTCGTAGCCGGTGAGCAGGGCGTCCGTGGGTTCCAGCGCGGGCCGCGCGAGGAACGCCTCCACCTGCGCCGTGATCTCTGCGGGCGATTCCACCAGCCGCCCCAGGGCGACGTGCGGCAGGTAGAACTCGCGCCCATCGCGTGGCAATGGCAGCAGCCCGGCGTAGTAGTCGTCGCTCAGATAATAGCGCAACTGCCGCGCCCGCGCCAGCGGCAACGCCGCATCCGCCATTTCGTAGGTGCGCTCGTTGGCGAGGTAAGTATAATCGGCCACGCGGCGATAGGGGATAATCTCATCGCCCCCCACCAGCACCAGATACTCCCATTCTGGGTAGGCCTCCGCCAAACTGTAGAGCAGCGACTTGAGATGCACGGCGACGCGGTTGGCCCACGAGGGATCGTCGGCGTGAATGTCCCAATCCTGATAAGCCTGCACAATCGCCGGATAATCATCCAGATAAATCACCGCGCCATCCACTTCCGGCAGCGTGGCCAGCGTCTCCAATTGCGCGGTCAGATCCAGAATCTCTACCGCTTGACCGGGATATTTTTGCGCCAGGCGCGTGGGATTGTGGAGAATGAGCGTGCGCACGGCTTCGGTAGGCGGTGGAGTGGTAAACGTTACCGGCACAGCGCCGCTGATAATTGTGTAGGAATCATCCGAACCCCGGATGACCGCCTGGAGCGTGAACGGCGTGCCATTATCCTGTGCAAACGCGCCGCCCACGGCGGCATAGTACGGTCCGGCAAGTTCGTGAACTTCGTGGACGATCTGCTCATCCGCCAGGCCCGGCGTAGCGGAGATGCCCACCAGCGTGCCGGAAGCGCCGGTCTCGCCGATGTTGCTGATGCGGGCGATATTGCTAATCCGGGCAATGTTGCTGATGCGCGCGAGGCTTTCCAGATCGCCGATGCCGAGCAATTGCCCGATATTGCTGATGCGGGCGATGTTGCTGATGCGCGCCAGTTGGCTAAGCCGCCCGATATTGCTGATGCGGGCGATATTGCTGATGCGCGCCAGGTCGCGCAGGTTGCCGGTTTCTTCATCGAGTTCGGGGGCAAAGAGCAGCAGGTCGAAATCCTGTTGCAGATTAGAAAGCGTGACCGTGACGACGGAGCCGGGCTGCGGCACGTCAATGCGATAGAGCGCAAAAGTGATGGGGGTTGGCACATTGGCCGTGACCGGCGCAGTAAGCAGCGCGGCGTCATCGCGTAACGTGTAGTAGTAGGGGATGTAGTCCACGATACTGAGGGAAGCATCATCAATGTAGTGGTAGACGCGGGATTCGATGACGTTGGGATCGGTGGTGCCCCAATAGTTGTTCTTGGCATTGATGTCAGGCGCGCCGACGGCGTTGCCATTGTAGAGGTCGTTAAAATTAGACGCGCCGCCGCCGGTATTGCCATAGAAGTCATTGTAATTGATGAGCGGGCGATAGCCGTTCTCCAGGTAGATCGCCCCGCCGCCGTTGAGTTCGGTGGCGGCGTTGTTGGTGATGGTGTTGTGCTGGATGGCTGGCACAGAGCCGCTGACATAGATAGCGCCACCATAGGGGGCCGAGTTTCCGGTGAGTATGGTATTGCTGATGGTGGCGGAACCACTCCAGATGCGTATGCCACCGCCGACATTGTTGGCTGTGTTATTACTGATAGTGTTGTTCACGATGGTTGCTGAACCAGTAACATAGATCCCACCCCCATTATCACCCGTGTTGTGAGTAATGGTATTGTTGAGCACCGTAGCCGCGTTTCCCCACACGCGGAGGCCGCCGCCGCCACCGTAACCAGAACTACTATTGTTATAAGTGATAGTATTATCACGAATGGTAGCGCTAGAACCGTAACAATCAATACCACCAGAATTGCTACCACTGTTATTATTCACCATATTCCCTTGAATGGTGAATATACCATCACGGGCAGTTATGCCACCGCCTCTAGGCGTAGCACTCGCGGAGTTATGATGCACATTGTTATTGCTAATGGTTGCTGTGCCATTGGAAGCCGAAACATAGATGCCGCCATTCCAGGCATTGCCACTTACTTCGTTATCCACGATGGCGGCCTGCGCCGTAACAGAAACATAGATGCCGCCATAAGGATGACCAGTAGCCGTGTTGCCGTTGACATTCGCCGTGCCGACGTAAAGATCAATACCCGCTCCGGCATTGTTCGTCAGTATGTTATCGCTAATCAGGGCCGTGCCGGAGGCCGAAACGTAAATCCCACTGGAATTGACTGATCCAGCAATCCCGTTATCGCTAATCGTATTGTTGGTGATGCGGATGCCCTCCCCGCTCCATACGTGGATGCCATCCGCCCGATTCTGCCGGATGGTGTTGTGATCCAGGTACGGCGACGCTGCCTCGATGCGCACCGCCCCGTTCTCGCTCGCGCTGCCCCCGCCGCCATACTCGATGACCGCGTACTGGAGGATGCTCCCGCCCGTGTAGTTGCCGCCGGGGTCGAAGGTCGCGTCCGCGCTGCTGTTGGTGAAATGGATGTAGCCCCAATCCCCCTTCGCCGGATACGCCAGGTTCGAGGTAAACGTGATCGGCGTCGTTGCCATCCCCCGCGCGATCAACGCCCCGTTCACCGTCAATGCCTTCTGGCTGTCGAAGCGCACTGTCGTCCCCGGCTGGATGGTCAAGGAGACACCCGCGTTCACAATCAGACTGCCATTCACGATGTACGGGTCGCAACTCGCCGGACTCCACACCGTGTTCGTGGCGATAAACCCGGCCACCGTGCAATTGGCCGGAGCGTTGACCAGGGTGTAAGGCGCGTAATCTACAATACTGAAAGAAGCGTCGTCAATGTAGTGGTGGATACGGGATTCGATAACCTCGGGATCCGTTTCACCCCAATCGTTGTCTTGGGCATTGACATCGGGCGCGCCGACGGCGTTGCCATTGTAGAGGTCGTTGAAATTGGTCGCGCCGCCGCCGGTGTTGCCGTAGAAATCGTTGTAGTTGATGAGTGGGCGATAGCCGTTCGCCAGATAGATCGCCCCGCCGCCGTTGAGTTCGGTGGCGGCGTTGTTGGTGATGGTGTTGTGCTGGATGGCTGGCACAGAGCCGCTGACATAGATAGCGCCACCATAGGGGGCCGAGTTTCCGGTGAGTATGGTATTGCTGATGGTGGCGGAACCACTCCAGATGCGTATGCCACCGCCGACATTGTTGGCTGTGTTATTACTGATAGTGTTGTTCACGATGGTTGCTGAACCAGTAACATAGATCCCACCCCCATTATCACCCGTGTTGTGAGTAATGGTATTGTTGAGCACCGTAGCCGCGTTTCCCCACACGCGGAGGCCGCCGCCGCCACCGTAACCAGAACTACTATTGTTATAAGTGATAGTATTATCACGAATGGTAGCGCTAGAACCGTAACAATCAATACCACCAGAATTGCTACCACTGTTATTATTCACCATATTCCCTTGAATGGTGAATATACCATCACGGGCAGTTATGCCACCGCCTCTAGGCGTAGCACTCGCGGAGTTATGATGCACATTGTTATTGCTAATGGTTGCTGTGCCATTGGAAGCCGAAACATAGATGCCGCCATTCCAGGCATTGCCACTTACTTCGTTATCCACGATGGCGGCCTGCGCCGTAACAGAAACATAGATGCCGCCATAAGGATGACCAGTAGCCGTGTTGCCGTTGACATTCGCCGTGCCGACGTAAAGATCAATACCCGCTCCGGCATTGTTCGTCAGTATGTTATCGCTAATCAGGGCCGTGCCGGAGGCCGAAACGTAAATCCCACTGGAATTGACTGATCCAGCAATCCCGTTATCGCTAATCGTATTGTTGGTGATGCGGATGCCCTCCCCGCTCCATACGTGGATGCCATCCGCCCGATTCTGCCGGATGGTGTTGTGATCCAGGTACGGCGACGCTGCCTCGATGCGCACCGCCCCGTTCTCGCTCGCGCTGCCCCCGCCGCCATACTCGATGACCGCGTACTGGAGGATGCTCCCGCCCGTGTAGTTGCCGCCGGGGTCGAAGGTCGCGTCCGCGCTGCTGTTGGTGAAATGGATGTAGCCCCAATCCCCCTTCGCCGGATACGCCAGGTTCGAGGTAAACGTGATCGGCGTCGTTGCCGTCCCCCGCGCGATCAACGCCCCGTTCACGGTCAACGCCTTCTGGCCGTCGAAGCGCACCGTCGTCCCCGGTTGAATGGTGAGCGCCACCCCCGCGTTCACAATCAGACTGCCGTTCACGATGTACGGGTCGCAACTCGCCGGACTCCACACCGTGTTCGTGGCGATGAACCCGGCCACCGTGCAGGGCGCGAATAATTCACCTTCTGGGATATTTTCAAAAGGTATGGGCGGCTGATTTCTCTCAGCCCACGCACTGCCCGAGGTGGGCAAAACGAACAGCAAGACACCCATCATCACAAACAATCTGAATACCTGCCGATTCCACATGGTTATCCTCCTCAAGATAAACTTGGTGCTAATTTGCGAAATTCGTGGCTAAATTCCCGCCCGCAGTTCCCGCGCCGCCGCGAGGTCGGGCGCGGCATCCAATTGCGCGAAGACCGGCTCGCAGGCATCGAGTTCAACGCGGGCGTCGGCCGGGCGGCCCACGGCCAGGGCCAGGCGCGCCAGCGCCAGGCGCGTGCGGGCCGCCTGATAGGTCTCTCCCAACTTGAGCAAAATCGCCAGGCTCTCGCGGAGGTGCGCCGCAGCGACGGCATAATCCTGTCGCGCCAATGCCAGTTCACCCAGCAGGCGCAGCGTGATCCCCGCCTCGTTTTCGGCTTGCAACTCCCGCGCCAGCGCGAGGGAGCGTTGGGCTTCCGCTTCCGCCTCCGGCATAGCCCCCTCTTGCCAGGCAATCTCGCCCAGATGGCGATAGACTTCCGGGAGAATATCGCGCGACCCGGCCGCCTCGAAGTGCGCCAGGCTCGCTTGCAAGTGCTCGCGGGCCGCCGCCAGTTCGCCCCGGCGCACGTACACCGCGCCCAGGTTGTTGTGCAAAATGCCCAGAATATAGGGCGATCTGTCGGGAAGTTTCTCCTGCAAATGAAGCGCCTCATGATACGCAGCCAACGCATCCTCCAGCCGGCCTTGATTGAGCGCAATCTCGCCGAGGTTGTTCTGGGCAATGGTGTGGTTGTGCAAGTCGCCAATGCGCTGAAAGGTATCCCGCGCCTGGGTATAGCTCGCCGCGGCCGCTGACCACTCCCCCCTATTGAACCGGGCATTGGCAATCTGATTGTGCGCCGTAGCCTGGCCCGCCAGGTCGCCGGCCTGGGTGTAGCAGTCCAGGCCGCGCTGCGCCAGTCCCGCCGAATGTTGATTCTGCCCGCGCTGCAAGGTCAGCACCGCCAAGAACACATAGGTGCGCCCCAGAGCATACTGGTCGCCCAAAGCCTGCGCCAGCCGTAGCGCGAGCTCGGCCTGTTCCAGCGCTATCTCCATTTCCCCGCGCCGCAGCTGCACCAGCCCGGCGAGCAGCCGCAATTGCACAGCTTCCGCCGTCTCCCGACCCTGCAAGGCCGCCAGTCCGCGCTGGACCCATTCCAACGCGGTGGGATAGTCGCCGGCGTTTTCATAGCTGCGCGCCAGCCAGCGGCAGATTAGCGCCTCCTGGTCGCGGTCGCCCACCTCCCGCGCCGCCGCCAAGGCCGCCTCCAGACGTGCGCGGGCCGGTTCATATTGCCCAGTAATGGTCAACAATTCCCCCAACCCGGTCAATGCTTGTAAACGCGGTCTCAGGCTATCCACGGGCGCGAGCTTCCCTGCCAACGTCAGCGCGCGCTCGTAGTGTGCGATTGCATCCGCGCAGGCGTAACACTGCCGCGCTTGCGCGCCCGCCCGCAGCCGGTAAGCCACGGCTTTGCCCCACAGTCCCGCTGCCTCGAAGTGCCGGGCCAGCTGCAAAACGATGACATCCGTCTGTCCGGCGTAAAACTCTTCCAGCATCTCGCCGATTTCACCATGTAACGAGCGACATTCTGCGCCCGTAAGGTGATAGAAATGTTGTTGCAAAAGAATGTGGGCGAAACGGAAGCGCGCCAGAATGTGCGCGCCCACCTCCATCTCGCCTTGTTGCCCGATCAAACGATGTTGCTGTTCAAGTTCCTGGCACAGCCGCCGCAGCAAGCGTCTTTCGGGCAAGCTCTCGACCCGCGCCACGACCTGCGCCGTGAACTCCTCGCCTTCCACACTCGCCGTCAACAAAATTTCCTTGAGTTCATCGCTCAGGCGCGCTACGCGCTCTTCGATCACGCCCTCGACCTGCGCGGGCAATGTATCCCAGCTGACCCGCGCGCTCTCGACCCAGGCGCCGTCGGCCGCATGTACCAGGTCGCCGCGTTCCTGCAAATGGCGCAACAGCTCCACCGTGAACAATGGATGGCCGCCGGTGTGCTGGAACAACGCCGCCCGGAAATCCGCCCCTAGCCGGTTAGGTTCCGTATCCAAAAACGCCTCAACGAACTGGCGGCCCTCGGCGGCTCCGGCCTGATCCAGATCCAGCACCAGATCGCCATAATAGCGCCTGGCTTCGTTGAGGATTTTCTCCAGCGGATGGCGCTGCCCCGCGCGCCCCAAAGTCACTTCCGCCGGCCGGTACAGCCCCACAATAAGCACGCGGCTTTCGCGCAGCTGCCGGATCAGGTAGAACAACAAGCTCGCCGAGGCCTGATCCACCCACTGCAAATCATCCACCACCAAAATCAGCGGATGTTGCGCGGCCAGCTGGCGCAGCACCGCCACATATTGCTCGAAAATGCGGCTTTCGTCAATATCTTCGGGTGCTACCGCGGCGGCTTTTTCCTTGCGCGCCTCCAGCCACCCGGCCTTATCAGCCAGGAAGGCGCCCAATTTTGCCAGGAGGCCGGCGCCGGGCAGGAAGACGCCGATCAAATCCGGGCCGATTTCCGCCAAAGCCTGCGCCGACAGCTGCGTCAACTCTTGCAAGCGGCGGCGGTTCTCCGGCGTCAAAGCGCGCTGCGCCTGCTGCCCTTCGACATCGCCGATGAGCAGGCGCAACACCTCGCGGAACGGCAGGTACGGGTCGCCGATGCCGGTCTGCGCATTGCAGGCACCCAGCGCCACGACCAGGTCGGCGCGACGCGCCTGCACGCGGCGCACAAATTCCGTCACCAAGGTAGTCTTGCCGCTGCCGCCCTCGCCCGCCACAAAGCGCACCTGACCCTGGCCGGCCAGGGTCAGTTTCAGCGCCGCGCGCAGGGTGTTCAGCGCCTCCGTCCGCCCCACGAACGGCGTTGGTTCAACCGGGCAAACAGCTGTGATCTGCGATTTCTCTTCTGGCATGGTATACCTCGCTATGATAGAAGCATGAATGTTTCAAAGGTTTATCAAATTAAGTATACCTAAACAGCGCAAAGTGCAAGCACGCCGGGTTTTGCCGTTTGCAAGCTCACGCATCAAATCTGCGCAGCGGTAAAAAAGGGTGTACCTGCTGTTGATATGCCACGAAACGCGCCCCAAATTTAGCGGCCAGTTGCCGGGTCTCCCGCACCGCCGAGAGCGTGGTGAAGAACATGATATAGCTCAAAATGGCGGCCATCACCAGCGTCAGTTGCCAGGGAGCGTGACCGCTCATAATGAGCAGATCTCCGGCGATGAAGATATTGATGCCGGCATACAGCGGATGGCGCATATAGGCATAGATACCCTGCGTCACAAACTCCGGCATATCGGCGAAGTAGCCCGTCCAGGCATGATAGCGCCCTAGATCAATTTTCGACCTAACGATGAGCGTGGTACCGATGGCCGCACAACCCAATGCCACCAGGTCAATCCAGCGCACTTGTGGGATCGTCGTGATGACATAGCCGTGAATGACGCAGGTAATGGGATAGCAGAGTTTCATCATCAGGAGCAAGCGTTTATCAATCAGCGGCGTAGCCGGGTTCTTTTTGCGGTGGTCGGAAATGAAAACAATGAAGACGCTAAAAATGAGCCATTGCACAACTTTGTAAAGTGTGAGCCAGGACATATCCCCTTCCTTGATTTTGCAACCTTTCTCTATCTTAACCGATTTTGTGTCTCTTAGTGTCTCTTCATTTTCTCAAAGTGTCTCTTTGTTGTATAATACCCAGGTGACACTTTGCCTAGACTCAGTAGATCACGGATCTGTTGGTAGTGACCGCTTTAGCGGTTCTCCCAACAGCTGAAGCCGTCACTACGAGCCTAAATCGTGATCTACTGAGACTGGATACAGGATGAATTTGCCACCCCATCAACCAGCGGTTTCGGATGCGGCGCGCGTCAAAGCGGCCTTGCAGCACTATCACGATCTGCCCTTTCTGGGTGCTTGCGAGCTGGCCTCTCTGCATCTCGTGCAGCGACGGTTGCCGGAAGGGCTAGAGGTAACACCCGTGCTAGTCGGGCAGCTGGTGCAGGCTTTGCTCGATGAGGCGTTGGCGCTGTTGAAACCGCCGGACAATACCGCGAATACTGCCCCGGCCCTGCGCGTCTACACGGCGCTCACCCAAACCTACCAACAGGGCAGCGCGCCCAAAGACATCCCGTCACGGTTGCACGTCAGCCGCGCGCAATATTACCGCGACCTGGCTCAAGGTATTGAGCAAGTCGCTGCGCTCCTGTGCCAATGGGAAAATCATAGCATCGCCGGGGCGCACAGCGCTCCCCAATCCCCAACCGCCGCCTGGCGCGCACACCTGCCCCCACCCACCTACACCCGCCTGTTCGGCGTTGAGCCGTTGCTGGCCCGCGCGCGCGATTTCCTCGCTGCGCCGGAGCGCCATCGCTTCGTGGTGCTGGATGGCCTGGGCGGCATGGGCAAAACCGCCCTGGCGCGCGCAGTCGCGCTGGCAGCGCTAGAGGCAGGCGATTTCGCCCACCTGGTTTGGGAGACTGCACAGCGCCAGGTCTTTGCCTGGAGCGAGGTGCAGCTCTCTACCGCGCCCGCGCTCACCGTGGATGAACTGCTCAATAGCATCGCGCGGCAGACCGGAAACCCCCATTTCACGGCCTGGCCCAGCGGCAAGAAGCGAGAAGCCTTGCACGCGCTGCTCCACGCGCAGCCCTACCTGGTGGTGGTGGACAATCTGGAAACCGCCGCCGATTATCGCGCTCTAGCGCAGGAACTCTGGGCACTTACCGGCCCTAGTAAGGTGCTCATCACCAGCCGCTACCGCCTGGATACCTTCGAGCAGGCCACCTCCGTGCATGTGGGCGCGCTGCCGCCGGCTGCGGCGACGGCGTTGTTGCGCTATCACGCGCAGGAGCGGGGAGAGCGCGCTTTGCAGGAGGCGGATGATGCCATTCTGGCGCGCATCTATCAGGCGACCGGCGGCAATCCCTTGGCGCTCAAACTGGTGGTGGGGCAGGCGGCGCTGCGCCCGTTGGCGCAAGTGCTGGCGGAGATCGCCGAGGCACGGGGCGATCTGGAGACCTTCTACCGCTTCATCTACTGGGCGGCCTGGGAGCTGCTTTCAGCGGACGCGCGCCAGCTCCTGTTGAGCCTGCCCTTGCTGGCGACGACCGGCGGGCCGTGGGAGGCCCTGGTCGCCATCGGTGGGCTGGATGAGCGTCAAACCCTCGCCGGGGTCCGGGAGCTGGCGCGGCTCTCGCTGCTGGAAATCGGCGGGGATGCGCTCCAGAAGTGCTACAGCATCCACCCGCTCACGCGCAACTTCATCCTCTCGGAGCTGGTGCAGCCTGCGCCAGACGTCGAACCTATCATATGATGGAAACCCTCACAGAACGCCAGCAGGTCTACCAGGCCAGCATCGCCCGCGCCGGCGCGTACTGGCAAACCTACATCCACGCGCATCAGGCCGATCCCGCCGCGTTGACTCAGGCGCAAGCCAATATCCTCCACACATTACAGCACTGCGCCGCCCACGTCGCCACCCGCAGCGTAGGCGCGGCGCTGGCGCACAGCCTGCATCGCTACATGATCTATCAGGGGCAATGGGCGCCCTGGCGCGCGTGTTTGCAGTATTTCGTCCAACGCGCGCCTACGGATGATCCGTTGTTGACGCTCTGGTTGCAGCAGCACCTCTCCGAAGTGTGTATGCGCCTGGGCGAGTATGCCGAGACGGCGCGCTGTCTCGAAGCTGCGTCTGCCCTGGTGCGCGCGCTGCACTACCCCGCTCCGGCAGCGCGCGTGTTCATGGATCTGGCGCAAGCCTGGTTTCTGTTGGGGAAATCGGAAAAGGCCACGGCCTGGTTGCCAGAAACACAGCAGTTGGCCGAGCAACGCGGCGAGGCCGAGGTCATCGCCGATGTACACATCCTGCGGGGGCGGATCGCTTTACAGGCTGCGGACTACGGCGCAGCGGCGGAGCATTTCACCGCCGGGCTGGCCGTAGCGCGCACCGCCGGCGACCGACCGCGCATCAAATCCGCTGCCAATTTTCTGGGGACCGCGCTACTCCGGGATCAACACCCACAAGCGGCTTTGCCCTACTTCCTTGCAGCGTTGGAGATTGCACAGGCCGAGGCGGATTTGCCCGGAAAAGGTGTCATCCGCTGCAATCTGGGCGCGACCTATCTGACCCTGGGGCAACTTGAGTTGGCGCTGGAACACCTGCACGCCGGATTGGAGATCACGACTCGCACCGACAACCAGCCCTGCCGGCGCATCATCCTGAAGCGGCTGGTCGAAGCGTACATGGCAGTCGGCGATCCGGCAGCGGCGGCTCACTACCAAGACGTAGCCGGTCGAATTACTCAGGGGAACGGTTCTGCGTAAGCAGGTTTACTACGCTCATCTTTCTGCAATTCCCATCACCATCTCCACCCACTCCCTCACGTCCCCGCCTCCTTGCCCATACTCCGTCATATCCTTGCCGGCCGGCACCCGCACCGACGTAATCCGCGCCGAGATCTCCGCCAGCCGCGCCGCGTTCAGCGTCCCCGCGCCGTCGGCGTCCAGCGCGGCATAGATGCGCGGATACGGCAACAACGCCGCCAGCCAGCGCGCGGGCAACGTCCGGCTGGCGCTGCCCAGGGCCGCTGCGTCCACCAGGTCGCCCGCTGCTTGCCAGAGCAGCAGCGCATCCAACTCGGCTTCCACCAGGAACAACGGGCGGTCGCCGCCGCGCAGCAAGTCCACGCCGTAGAGCGCAATCTGTCCCCCGCGCGGCCCGCCGTACTTGCCGCCCTGGTCAGCAGTTACCGGGGTATCCCCCACAAAGCGGCGTACTTTCAACGCCCACAGGTCACCAGCGACAAAGTGGGGGATCACTACACCGCGCGGTAGATAAATCTGCTTCCCCGTCAACCCCCACCGTTCCGGCGGCTCGAACACCTCGCGCGGACACCAGCCCAAGCCCCACGTCTGCCAGGTGGGTGCTTGCAAGCCTCGTGCCTGCAAATAAGCCCGGCCTACCGCGCCCGCGTCCTCCTCCAACAACGCTTGCGCCCGCGCCAGCAATAGCCGCGCCCGTGCTTGCCAGGTCGCGCCAGGGGGTTGCACATTGGGCGGTGCGGGGACTTTCGCCGCTTGCGCCGGGGATCGGTTGTCATCCAGCGCCACCCCGGTCAGGTCGGCCAGGTAGGTCAGCGCCTTCCGAAACGGCCAACCGCGCCGCGCCATGAGCCAGGTGAAGGCGTCGCCCCGCGCGCCGCAGCCGAAGCAGCGGTACGCCTGGCCGTCGGGCGTGAGATACAGCGAGGGATTATGATCCGCATGGAACGGACAGCGCCAGGCCAACCGTTGGCCGCGAGTCTGCGGCGAGCCGAGGTCGGGAATGATGACCTGTTCGGCCAGGTCGAGCCGGGCTTTGATAGTGGCAATCAGGGTCGGGAGGCAGGTAATAGCAGGCATAGGCCGGGCCTTTCTGAGCGAGATAGGGATAGATAAATAGATATAAATTATTATTATTATTATTATTATTATTAGCCGGGGTAGCTGTGTGGGGGCCATGCTGCGCCGTCGAGCGCAGGTGGCGCGCGACAACGCCTCCCACGCCGAACGCGCGGCAGGTCACTGTCTCCCGCCCATGGGCACACCCCTGGTAGCGGACGGTGGGGGTCAAAACAGTGAACTCTTGCGACAGTGAGACAGTACCCCCGCCACTGTCTTACTGTCGCAACTATCTCACTGTCTCAGCGTTTCAACGCCGGGCGCGCCCCAGGGGGGTGTGCCAATACAGTGAACTCTTGAGACTGTTAGGACTGCTCCCCGTTCCACCCCCACAAGTTCTGCGGATCTCGCCGCCCGGACGTGTTGCGGACCTGCTCGCCCAACGCTTCCCGCGCCCGGAACACCATCGCGCGGCTGAAGCCCAGACTCTGGGCGGCCGCGACAATCTCCTTCGGTGCTAACGGCTCAGCCGCCTCGCGCAACCAGGTCGCCAACCACAGGCGGCACTCATCCAACTTGGTCGGTGCTTGCCAGGGCTGCGGCGCTGCGCCCCACTGGAGTGCCACGCCCGCCGGCGGCACGTCCACCAGGTCGAAGCCCAGTGGCGCGGGGACACGCGCCAGGTTGCTCTTGATGACTTCCAGTTGGCGCGGGCCATTGCTGTCCGGTTGCGGCCCATTCTGCACCACAGATAAGCCCAACACCGAGCGCGCCATCGCGACGATGTGGCCGCTGCCCCGGAAATCGTCGAGCGTGATGGGCGTAAACAGCGGGGCCCCGCCCAGCGTCAGGCCCCGCTTGCGCGCGTGGTGGATCAGCACCAGCCCCAGCGCGTATTCCCGCGCTAACCCGGCGAAAAAGCCCAACAGCGCGCGCACATCCTCGACGGCGTTCTCGCTCTTGCTCGTCACGGATGACAGGCTGTCTACGATGACCAGCGCCGGGCGCAGGGTATACACCATTTCCACCAGGCGGTCGCGGTCGGCGGCCCGCCCAAAGTCCAGCAGCGCATCGCCAGCGGGCAACATCAGGTACAGGCGGCGCATATCCAACTGCCAGGCCGCGGCGCGTTCGTGCGTGATCTGCGGCACGGCCTCGGCGTCCACATAGAGCACCGGCCCGCCGGGCGCAGCCACGGGGGCGGCATCGGGGAAGGAGGTCCCGTGGATAATGCGCCGGCACAAATCCAGCGCCACCAGCGACTTGCCCACGCCGGGCACCGCGCCAAAGAGCGTCAGCATCCCGCGCGGAATCCAGCCCGGCCACAGCCAGGCAATAGGGGCCAGGCCCTCCGCCAGTTCTTGCAGGGTGGGATACTGGGCTGGCGCGCCCGGTTGCAGTTTGAAGAGCGCTTCGATGAGCCGGTCGCGGTCGGGCCGGTCGGCCAACGCTTGGAACAAGGCCGTATGCGCCGGTGCGTCAGGCGCGGCGGCGTCCAGCGCGCGCCAACAGCTGGCCCAGGGTTCGCTCCACTGCGCCAGATTGACGGGCGGCACGGCTTGCCCCGCCAGCCGGTCAGCGAGCGCCTGCTGCATCAGCCGCGGCGTCAACATGCCGGGCCTCCCGGCTGCTGTTGATCATCCCCGCTCCCCCAAATGGCGCAGCGCAAGCCCCAATCGGCCAGCGCCTCGCCCAACGTGATACACCCCAACGCCAGTCGCATCAGCAGGCGTCCGCCGCCGCGCCACAGGCGGCCGGCCCAGCGCCGGCCCCACGAAAACTTCGGTACGCACATGAGCCGCTCCTTTCCTTAAACTGCGGGGTTACCGCAAGATGAACGCCGGGCCGTCGGTGGCGACCTCTTCCCAGCGACGCGGGGCACGGGGCGCGGGCCGTTGGGTGAGCCACCAGCCCGCAAACCCCGCTCCGGCCAGGACGAACGGCCCCACCTGGAGCAAAAATTGTCCGAGGTGCATGCCCCCGGCCAGCCACAGCCGTAAACCGTACAGCAAGAGTGTTTCTACATTCATGGGATACTCTCCTTGTCGAAAATGTGAATCAGCGAGAAGGCGAAAAGGCGGCTCAGCGGCTTGCCTCCCCCTCACCCCATCCCCCGCTCCCCGCCACCTTCATCCTGGCCCTTGGGCGCAAAGCGGAAGTAGCGCTCCGGCTTGGCCGCGTCTGCCGGCCAGCGGTCGCTCACGCGCCGCGTCTGCCGGTCGAAGAACTCGGCGTCAATGAAGTGCGGCGTAGGCAGCCAGGCGTCTTTGAGCGCATCCAGGGTGAACAGGGCCAGAAACCCGCGCGTACTCACGGCTTCCGGGTGCGCTTTGAGGTCGGCGCGCAGTTTGGTGAGCGCCCCGGCGATGCTGCTAGCGGTATCGCCGTTGTTGGCGATGTAGTAGCAGCCGCTGAAGCCTGCCGCGCCGTAGTCTTGCAAGTTCTTGAGCAACTTGGCCTTGAGGCGCGTGGGGTTGTAAGTGCCGCGCTCGGACTCCACCGCGATACGGCTCGGCTGTCCCTGTGACAGCGAAGTGACGACCACAATGACATCCGGTTCGCTCTGCCCATAGCGCCGCTGAAAGCCGGCCTCCGCCGCTGTTTCCGGCTCGCCGGTGGGGTCGTAAACCGCGTAGGTGCAGCGCTGGTTGCCGGGCAGCGTATTGCCCGCTAACACCAACGCCTGGACTGCGCGCACCTGCCACCAGGCTTCCGGTGATTTGTGCGGGGCATACGCGGCCGCGTAGTCCACAGCCTCGCAACTGAACCGCCGCTGATGCTCCGCGCGCCCGGCTGCGGTCAACACATAACAGACATCGCTGGCGTAGCCGGTGAGATACCGGGGGGCCGGGATGTGCTCCACGCGCAGTAAGCCTTTATCCAGCAGTTCCGGCAGCACCGTGTTCTTCGCCGTGCTGACCGCTTTGCCCGCGAGCTGCGCCCACTGCGCTTTGATCGCGGTGGACACCACCTGCTGCCCCGCGGCGAACAAGAACTTCACCGCGTCGCCGGACAGGGGCACGCCCGCGTCTGCCCCCGCCGCCGCTGTGGGGGCCGCCGCCGGGGACGCCTCCGCGCCGGCAAAGAGCTCCCGCGGATCAGTGCCGTGCAGGTGGTACTGGTAACAATACTCGCCCGCCGTGACCACCGACAAGCCCTGAGCCAACGCCTGCGGGAATACCTGGGGGAACAGCGTTTCCAGATAGGGCTGCAGCGCCGCCACCGCCTGCTGATAGGCGCGGGTCTGCCCGGTCAGCCGCATTTGGCAACTGCGCAGTTGTGCGCGGAGCAGTTCTAGTTCAATGGCCGGCGCTTCCGCCGCGGCGGCAGGCGGCTCACCGCTCATGCCACACCTCGCGGCACAGCGGATAGGTCAGCCCGGCACTGCCGGCCCGCGCCTCCGCCAGGGCCGCCGCGGCTAAATCCAGCGAGACGTGCGCCGCGGCCAGCGCTTGCGGGTCTTGGGTGCCATAGAAGACCAGCAATTGCTCCGCTGCATACGCATAGGTGTCCCGCGTTTGTTCCAGCAGGAGCGCCAGCAGGCTATACTCCGCCGGCGCGGGGGGTGGCGCGAGGGTCGCCAACTGCTGAGCGGCTTGCCCAACCTGTTCCGCCAGGCGGAACGCGGCGCTGGTGGACTGCGGCGCGGGCGCGGCGGCCAGGGTGTCTAGCGTCGCGCCGACTTCGGCCACCGCGTCCGTCCAGCGCGTAACCTGGGCAAGATAGCGCGCCTGCCGCAGCCGGTACGGGGACAACACTACGGGCACCCCCCAGGCATCACACGGCGCAGTCACATAGCCGATGAGCAGGGGTAACACCACGAGGGCCAGGAATAGCCCGCTGCCGATCTTAGTTCGCATTGCATGTACCTCCTTGAGTCTGGTATACTAAAACTGTTAGTCTGTCTCAAAGCCGCCCAAGCCTGGGGGGGCCCAGGCGGGTCAGCTTGACCCTGGCGTGCGGATAGCCACGCACGGACCTTCTGAAAGCGCCGAACCTTTCGGCGCTTTTTCGTTGCCCCTTGGCCTTGCTCACGGCGCGACCTCCGCCTGCACCATGTGAACAACAATCCCCTGTGCCGCGCACACGCCGCGCACAATCACGGGCCGGCGGAGCAAACCGCGCAGGGTCACGGCAATGTCCGCATCCGCTGCCACCAGCGGCACGGCCCCCGCGCCGGGCAGCGTCAGCCACAGCGCGCGGTCCGCCGCGGCTGTATCGCGCACCCCCGCGATGATCCCCCGCAAGAGCACCGTGCCGGGCGCGGCCACCAGCGGGCTGAGCGCGGTTTCATCCACCTCGGGCAAGGGGTCGCTACCCGGCGCGACGGTGACCAGCCGGACAGCGCCCACGCGCTGGGTGTGGATGCGCAGGGGATGTTTCCCGCGCGGAATCTGGGTCAGGCACGGATCGCCCCCGGTGAGGGCGACGAGATACCGAATGAACTGCGGGGCATCATGGTGCATCTTTGCACCTCCTGTACAGGGTACTGAGCCGGACGGCCCCGGCGCTCGCGCGGGCCGCCCATGAGAAACCGTTGTCTATCAGCGTCACCTGGGCGTTAGCGCAGGCTATCCGGGTGGCAACCGCGAATAGCGGCGGCGCATCAGCGTTACGCTGGACGCGCGCGCGGGCCGCTGGTGGTAACCGCGAATAACCACCGTGCATCAGCGCATCCCCCGGCGTTAGCGCCATCCCCCGCGTGCTTACATGGGGCACCGGTGAAAAACCGTTGCCTATCAAAGCCACCTGGGCGTTATCGCAGGCTGTCCGGGTGGCAACCGGGCATAACCATTGCCTATCAGCGCTATCCCCCGGCGTGCTTACATGGGATGCCACTGGAAACCAGGGTTGACTTGGCCCGTGTGACGCCAGGCAGTATCATGCGCCGCCGGTGGCAACCGCGAATAGCCGTGGCGCATCAGCGTAACCCAGAACGCGCGCGCGGCCCGCCAGTGAAAAACTATTGCCTATCAAAGCCACCCCCGGCATTAGCGCGGGCTATCCGGGTAGCAACGGCGAATAATCGCGGCCCATCAGCGCCATCCCCCGCGTGCTTACATGGGGCGCCGGTGAAAAACCGTTGCCTATCAAAGCCACCTGGGCGTTATCGCAGGCTGTCCGGGTGGCAACCGGGCATAACCATTGCCTATCAGCGCTATCCCCCGGCGTGTTTACATGGGATGCCACTGGAAACCAGGGTTGACTTGGCCCGTGTGACGCCAGGCACTATCATGAGCCGCCGGTGGCAACCGCGAATAGCCGCAGCCCATCAGCGTAACCCTAGACGTTGGCGCGGGCTATCTGGGTAGCAACCGGGCATAACCATTGCCTATTAGCGTCACCCCCGACGTGCTTGCGCGGGTCGCCATTGGTCGAAACCCGGTGTCTGAGCCGCCGTACAACCGGGGTCAACCCGGGTAATAACCGGGGTCGTATGCGGCACAAACCAGGCAATTACGGCTAACTTGTCCTTGTGCCGCATTCCCCCCACCCAGCCGCCACTCCCCCACGAGACGGGTCACGCTCCGCTTCCTCAAGGTGGCCCACAAGCCGGTTATGGGCGTAAAAACCGCGAATAAACGGGTAAAAATGATTGATATTCCGCTGCTTAGCCCCACCGCTGCATTGCGGGGGTATGCGGCACGAAATAGCCCGTTACGAAAACCCGCAGCGCGTGCCGCATACCCCGGCTTGCGGGCAATGCGTATCACCCGGCCCGCTTCCCGGCTGGTGATGCCGCCTGACATAACGCTGCCCACTGCGCCTGTGCTACGGGCAACGGGGTATGCGCCGGCGGTATCAGTAATACACTCGCGCCCCAGCCCTGCAACACGCTTAACACCAGCGGTAACAATTCCTGGTGAAATTCCGGGATACGCCCCTGCTGATCCAGGAGCGGCGCGTAGGGCCAGGTATCCAATTCCGGCCCGCCGCCGGGGCGCAGGTCAAACACCGCGGCGACCTCGCCCGCCGGTAATGTTTGCAACCATTTCCAGGCCGCGCCGGGCGTCACCCAGTGGGTCGCGCTCTCCGGGCGGGGCGGGCGGGTCAAGCCGCGCAAAAAACTAGGCAACCCGGCCATGCCCCGTTCCAGCGCCAATTCCAACACCAAATGTACCAGGGGACTAAAGGCGGCGCACAGGAGTGCGTCGGCATCCCGCTTCCCCGCCGCCAGGCGCTTGAACGCCGGGAGCACACTACTCTGCGCCAGTTGCCAATAGCCGACATCCGGCGACCAAGCAGCGCGCACCAGGGGACTAGGAGAAGTAACTGGTAAGGGCATGGCAGGCTCCGCTCACTGGCCCGGCCCGGTCGGGCCGACGTAAGGCCGGGTGGGTTCCGGCGCGGGCGGCGGACACACGCCGGGCCAGATTACCGCGATATAGGCTTGCTCCTCGCGCCAGGCCAGCGCCGCGCCCACCTCGGGCGCGGTGGACAAACCAGGGTAGGCAAAGGTGGCTAGGCTCGGGCGGGGGCTGTTGGGCAAAGCTATACAGGCAGACCCCGCGGGGCACGGCGGGCAGCCCGGCCAGTAATACAACCAGGCGCCTGAAGCGGGGCCGACGGCATACCGCAGGCCATACCACATCGGCCAGTCGCCCTGGCGCAAGCGGGGGGCTTCGCCAGCGAGGTAATAGGCGCGGGTTTCCAAATCAAGCGTAGGAAGAGCCGTTAAGTCCTGCTGGGCTTGCAGCCAGGCATATACCGTTTCCCGTGCGCCCACTTCGTCTTCGGGCGCAAAATCCAGCACCACAGCTATCGGCGTGGGCCGGGGTGTAGCAAACCACAAGTGCGCGTCCTGGATGGTCGTATCGAGATAAGGAATAACGCAACACACAATACAAGCCACGAGCAGGCCGGCTATCACCCAGGCCAGGAGTTCGGAGAAGGTGTTACGCAGGGTTTGCATGGTAATCCGCCTTATCATCCAAATGCTGATTTTTAACAGTGATTGAACAGATAGAGGATTTTAGTAAGTCACCAGCTATAATGATAGTGGGTGCCCCAAAAACGGTTTTTTGCAACAACACAAAGCAACGCTGCGTAAAAACGCTAGATGCTCTTAGCCACCCCCAGACATTTCCCATTAAATCATCTCCTGGTAATAGAGTTATTCACACTGTTCGATTTGAGTGAATTCTCTCTATCTTAAGTCTGTTAGCTTGATACGAATTCCAGAAAGCCTAGAAATTTCTACTAAGTTCTGTGGAAGTCTTGAGGATGAAATTGTTGTTACAAAACGACAAGGTAACGTATCAATTTCACATTAAAATCTGCGAGGTTTTAGTATGATTGTTTACACAAAACAACTGTATGTTATCAATGATTAATTCTTATTTCAATTTTCGAGTATATTGCAGATGTATTTGTTTTGATAACAAGAGGGTAACTATAAAAAAGCACAATGTTATCAACAACATTGTGCTTGCTATATATGCTTTGAAATTTTGAGACAAACTTCTTCCCTGTCTGAAAACTTGGTTATTGTCATAAAGTATTCGACATGAATACCCCGCCTAGTGAGCGATCACGAGACTACAGTACAACACTTCGTCTACGCGGTTGTAAAGCCGGATTTGCCCGGCGTAGCCTTGTAGCACAGGCATTGATACCAGTGTGAGTAAAATTGATGAAGATTTTATGGCACAAGCCAGTTTCAGTGGATCACGAAATATTCAACGGGGATCGCTAGATCCCCGTTCTGGGCTGGATATTGCAATCCAATTCGAGCAAACTGTAATCTACTGAGTTTACCTCTAGCAGCTTACAGCGTTGTTTTCGACCTGGGTTATAAATATTCCTTTGCTTTCCTTAACTCCTGTCATTTCGTCGTTATTAATTACACTGTTTCCTTTCCTGGCTAATCTTAATTGTTGCATGTAATTTTTAGCCATTTCAGTCAACACTTCTACAAGTGAATTGTGAAATAAAGCATCTTGTAAAGACGAGTCACTGTTTTGCATTATCGCTCCTCTTCTATTTGTAGTTAAGGTTTCTATGTCAAATGTTGTGTCTTTGGTTGGGAAATATCGAGTGTTTTGATTTTTTTTGTTATACTTGTGTCAAATCCAATAAAGTGATACATTGAAAAATAACTAACTAACCTCCTTCAATTGTTCTCAGAAAGTCAGAAAAAACCTCAAAAGGGAAACTTTGGTTTCAGTTATTACAGTAGTTGCGCGGTTTAGGAATGAGTACGAAATAAGTGTCCCGCTTTCTGGACGTTTCAGGCGCAATTTGGAGTTCAAATGGATAAGTTATTTCGTACCCATTCCTTAGGTGGGCCGCACTTAAAACCAACCCAAATTGCGTTATTGATGCAGCAAATATGCTGTTTTAGTGTCAAAAGTGCGCCCCACCTGCTTCGACCGCGTAACTACTGTTATTAAAAACAGCTAACAAAAAAGGGGAGGATTTAGAACGCCACAGCGTTCTAAATCCTCCCCTTTTCCCCAGTTCTATTTGGAGTGTTGTAGGCTTGAAGGTTTCCTACTGAATTAGAAGGTTACTTTTGTCTCTAAGTGTTCTGTCAAGTGCAAAACAAGAAACTGCAAAATTTTAATTTAGCCGTAAAATAATCAGTATTACCTCTCAAATTACGCTTGACAAAGCATTAGCGGAGAATATTCACTATTCTAAAATCATTGTATCACATAGGATGTCGTCGATGCAAATCGAGAATAACATTTACTGCAATTTACGCCTCTTTAGGTTTAGCGGATTTAGTGGCAATACCTATGAATGAATTTCTGTGCATCCCACATGTAATCCAAGTTGCCACGGTTGATTCAGGGTTCAGGACACGGATTCTGCGGACTAGGCGGATTTTTTTGTTCTTATCCGTAGAATCCATGTCCTATAAAGATTCTAGCGAATAAGTAGCAACTTGGGTTAGCTGTTATTTTGCAATGTTATTATCATGGATGCTTCAATCAAGGTATCGAAAACTATCGGAGGAATCCGACTGTTCTCACAATCTAACTTCTGTTCAGCCAGCGGTGATGATCTGTGGGGGCGTGGCGTTGTTAGTGGCATTGGTCTGGCCCGCCCTGGGGCAATTGGTGGCGTGGTCGGCCTGGGTATTTCTCACCTACACTATCGAGATGGTCTATCTCACTGCCCAAGTCCCCTGGGCCTCCGCGCCGCTGGAGTTTATGACCCTGCCACTGGTGTGGAGCTATTACGCGCTGCTGGGTGGCGCGACGCTGTGGCTCACCGCCTCGTCCGCGCAACGCCTGGCATGGCGCGGCGCGTTCCTGCTGGGCGCGCGCCGGTACTGGATGGCCGGGGCCGCCGCGCTCATCTTGCTCGGCGCGACCGCGCTCAAACTGCCCGATGGCCGCCTGCATGTCCACTTCCTCGATGTGGGCCAGGGCGATGCCATTCTCGTGCAAACACCGCGCGGCGCACACGCGCTCATTGATGGCGGCCTTGAACCTACGCGCCTGCTCAGTCGGGTGGGGCGACGGCTGCCGTTCTGGGATCGCCGGGTGGAACTGGTGGCGCTTACCGGCCCTGGCAATGCGCGCTTGGCCGGGCTGGTACCTATGCTGGAGCGCTACCGGGTGGATTATGTCCTCACGGGGGTTTGGGAGCAGCGCGAAGGCGCTTTGCCCACCCGCTGGGCCGAGCTGCTGGACGCGCGTCCGGTGCACACCACCGGTACGCTGTTCGCTGGGGGCCGCTGGGAGCTGGATGAAGACGTGACGCTTGAAGTGCTCTGGCCGCCGGAGGGCGTCGCTGGGCCACTGGTGCTGCGCCTGGTCTACGGCGAGACGAGTGTGCTGCTCCCTGGCGCGGCCACAACGGTGGTAGAAGGCGAACTGGTGGCACGTTACGGCGACGCGCTACGCAGCACCGCGCTGCTATTGCCGCGTCAAGGCGCGGCAACTTGCTGTACGCCAGACTTCCTTGCGGCTGTCGCGCCGGAAACCGTTATTATCAGCGTGGAGGCAGAGAACCGCTATGGCGACCCCGCGCCCGACGTGCTGGCGCGCTTGGGCACTACGCCCGTCTACCGCACCGATCAGCATGGATGTATCGAGCTCATCTCCGATGGGCGCGTATTCACGGTAAGGCTAGCGGATAAGTAAGGCGCATCACAGCCGCCGATGGCTGTGATGCGCCTTTTCGTGTACCGGCGATGGGCCGCGCCCCGATCCGCGGTGTCCTATCGCCAAACGCAATCTGCGCACCAACTTCATCATCAGCAGCTCCGAGCAGGTGTTGGATGCTTAGCCAAACTGTAGTTTATCACCTAATCATCAATTGCCAGTTGTAGCCTAAGGTTATAAGCGAAAGTTGCCAGATATATTGCGCATTATGTGGTAAAATAAGCTGGTGTTCCAGCTGTATCTGCTCAACCAAATTCTAAGTTATGAAAGGAGTCCCGTATGTTTACCAAATCAGCTCGCCGTGTAAGAATCGTGTTTTCCGTCTTATTACTGGTGCTGTTAATGCCTACCCTGGTCATGGCCGGAGATTGGCCGCTGCTGAGAAAAGGTAATTCCGGACGGAATGTGACCACCGCACAATATCTACTCCGGTATCGCGGCTACTCACTTACCGTCAATGGGTCTTTTGATACCACCACCGAAGCGCGGGTCAAGAGCTTTCAAACAGCGAATGGTTTGATTTCCGATGGCATTATTGGCGACAACACCTGGAGTAAGCTGATTGCTACAGCACAACAAGGCAGCAAGGGCGACCATGTACGCGCCATCCAAGACCAGCTCAGAAATCGTTATGGTTGCAGTCTCACGATAGATGGGGATTTTGGCTCTGGCACTCGGAGCGCGGTCATCGCTTACCAAAGAGCTAATGGGTTGGGCGCTGATGGCGTAGTGGGGGGTAACACTTGGAAACAACTGGTTAATGGTTATGAAGGACTGACCCACGCTAATGCCGCTAACCAACTGGCTAACAACGGGATTCCTGTCTCCTCTAGCGGCGGTTGCTCCAATCGCTGCAATAGCACCTGTACCTCTTTCCACGGTGCACGACAGAGCACTATCACCGGGATTATCAACTTCAAGAAATCTTCCGGCTGTGCGATTACCGCCACGGGTGGCACAGAGACTGGGCATTCCGCCGGCACCTACTCGCACTGGAACGGGTACAAGATTGACATTGGGGTCTCATCTTGTATCAATAATTACATCTATAGAAACTTCACCGCCATTGGCGGGAACAAGTACCGCGACGCTAACGGCAATATCTACTATTATGAGAGCAATCACTGGGATATTCTCTATTACAAGTAGATAGCCTTGTTTATTAACAAACCGGTCTGGAGAGGTTCTTCAGACCGGTTTGTTGTATTATAATTCCCAGTTCAGTATCTATCATACACTTTTCTACTGTACAATTATAGATTTCTGCCACGAATTCACTCGAATTAAAAACCAGCTGAGCTTGGGAAATGTACGGTAGAAAACCATAAATGCATCTGAAACGGAGTAAATTCGTGTATTCGTGAACAGATTCGCGGACGGCAGGCAAGCCCGTTACCCCAATTCATTAAATCTGTGAGCTACTGAGTTTACGTTCCTTAACTGATAATGAAACACCCCCAAATCATACGCTATACCCTGCGGGCTTGCTTCCTTACCAGTCCGGTCTATAATTTTGTTATCTTCACTACCATACATTAAGTAATACACCAAGAAGATACCTTCACGCAACTTGAAATGCACTTGCTTGGCCCCCCGTTTCTGGTATGCTAGGCGTATCTTTGCGCCAGGAGGTAGCAGATGAGCAAT